>OJBO01000025.1_pt1 | contig 93715 bp, 90 predicted proteins | sample 1590461 | NCBI WGS metagenome assembly OJBO01 (sample SAMN05416836, study PRJEB24817) | seawater metagenome | isolation source: Sea water | place: Canada:Atlantic | collected 2013-07 | reverse complement strand
GGCAAGATATAAACTTGCCTCTTAACTTGTGACCAGATTTAGTTGACCACTACACCTCGAACTTCCGACACACTGGAGATATTCTGAAGCACTATTCCATTAGCGCTCTGCGCGCGCGCATAACCGACAACACCACCCATTTCATTCCCCCACTGAAGACCTTCAGGGAGAATTGAGCCACTTGTCTCAATGCCTTGAAGTTCAATTATGCCCGCACTGTTTCCATAAATTTGACCAATAAGAAGGCCAGTCCTATCAACACGATTTTCATATACGACGTTGACAGAATGAGCGGTGGTGTCATAAACACTTGAATTTGTTAAGTAACCAACAAGAGTACCAACGCCTTCAACAAATCCATCATTCAGAGCATTAATACTCACATTATCAAAATTGATACTTGTGATAATGGAATTATCTACAACAGAAAATAAGCCAATATTCTCACCTACCCTGTTTATATTTAAGTTACTCAGGGTATGACCGTTACCGTTAAATTCAGCATTTATTAATAACGAAATTGGCTCCCATCCCTGGGCACCATTCCAGAACAAGTCACCAGAATCAGCAACACCATTTCCGTTGGTATCGAAATCTAGGTCATTTACCAACTCATAACCATTACATCCTGTCGCTGGACAGCCGCTGCTATCGCCATTAAGGCTAGTACCAGCCGAGTCATAGCGTATGAGATCAAGCTCTTGAAGGGTTGCTATCTCAATCAGGCCGTCGTTGTCGATGTCGACGTCCCCAGAGGGATTAGAAGTAGCGTGGGAGAGTGATGCTGACATCGCAAGCGCAATGGCGAGCGGTGTCCATTTATACTTATTCATAACGAATCCTTTTGTAGTTTGGTCTTCCCATCACCCCATTCTGAGGTGGGGGCTACTACGCTACAAAAGTCACGTTAGTCTTGTTATTACCATTCACGGCATTCGGCTAATTTCAATCCAAAAAGGCCAGAAGTTGAACTGGCGCTTGGCAAAATCACTTTATGTGTCGTCTTAGGCCTAATGCTATCGGTGATAGTCACTCAGTTTAGATATTTCACAAACAAAAAACGGACGCCGTAGCGTCCGTTTTTTTTATCGCTAGAGCACGTTAACTCTAACCACTAGCTAACCCGTTGCTGATTACTCAGCTGGCTTGGCTTTTTCACGCAGTTTGATATGCAAGTCACGTAGTTGGGTGTTGTTCACAGCACCCGGTGCTTGTGTCATCACACATGCCGCTGATTGTGTTTTCGGGAAGGCGATCACTTCACGAATCGACTGAGCGCCAGTCAACAACATGATCAAACGATCAAGACCGAATGCCAAACCACCATGCGGCGGCGCACCAAACTTCAATGCGTCTAGTAGGAAGCCGAATTTCTCACGCTGTTCTTCTTCTGAAATACCCAATACGCGGAATACAGTTTCTTGCATGGCTTCGTCGTGGATACGAATCGAACCACCACCCAACTCACAACCATTAAGTACCATGTCGTAAGCACGGGACAATGCTTCAAGCGGTGCTTTTTCTAGCTCTTCTGCCGAACAACTTGGTGCGGTAAATGGGTGGTGCAATGCTGAGATAGAGCCGTCTGAGTTCTCTTCAAACATTGGGAAGTCAACTACCCACAAGGCTGCCCACTCAGTGGTGTACATGTTGAGGTCTTCACCTAACTTACAGCGCAATGCGCCCAAGGCTTCGTTAACGATTTTTTCTTTATCCGCACCGAAGAAGATGATGTCGCCATTTTGTGCGCCCAGCTTGTCCATGATCTTCATGGTGTTGTCGTCACCGATGAATTTAATGATCGGAGATTGCAGGCCTTCAACGCCTTTCTCAATTTCGTTCACTTTAATCCATGCCAGACCTTTGGCACCGTAAATACCTACGAATTTAGTGTATTCGTCGATCTGCTTACGGCTAAGCTCTGCGCCACCTGGTACTTTAAGGGCGGCAACACGACCTTTAGGATCTTTAGCTGGGCCAGCGAATACTTTGAATTCGATGTCTTGTAGGAATTCTGCGATATCAACCAATTCCATTGGAATACGTAGGTCTGGCTTGTCCGATCCGTATTTGCTCATCGCTTCAGCGAAAGGCATACGTGGGAAGTCACCCAAGTCTACGTTCAATTCTTTGGTGAATATGTCGGCAATCATGCCTTGAACCATCCCCATGATTTCATCTTCATTAATAAATGAAGCTTCAATATCAATCTGGGTAAATTCTGGCTGGCGATCTGCACGTAGATCTTCATCACGGAAGCATTTAGCAATTTGGTAGTAACGGTCAAAACCCGACACCATCAACAACTGCTTAAATAACTGTGGCGACTGTGGCAACGCGAAGAATGAGCCTTCGTGTGTGCGGCTAGGCACCAAGTAGTCACGTGCGCCTTCAGGGGTGGCACGCGTTAGAATAGGCGTTTCAATATCGAGGAAGCCGTTGTCTTCAAGGAAGCGACGCGCCGCTGACGATACTTTTGAGCGGAAACGCAGCTTATCTTGCATTTCAGGACGACGCATATCCATGTAGCGATATTTTAAGCGAATTTCTTCGCCAACATCCGTGTAACCATCCAGCGGGAATGGTGGAGTCGCTGCTTTATTTAAAACGTTGATCTCTTTGCCCAGCACTTCAATCATACCAGTCTTCATGTTTTCGTTAGTGGTGCCTTCCGGACGACCACGAACACGACCAGTAATTTGAATCACATATTCCGAACGAACACTATCGGCAGTATTAAAGGCATCTACCGTGTCTGGATCGAAAACAACCTGTACCAGACCTTCACGGTCACGCACATCAAGAAAGATAACTCCACCGTGGTCACGGCGACGGTGTACCCATCCACAGAAAGTAACAGTCTGATCAATCAACGTTTCGTTGATGTCACCACAATAATGTGTGCGCATTGTAAGATCCTAATCCAGTCAATCGAGGGCTATCAGGCCCACCGGTGTCATCGTAAACTGTGCTGCAAGAGGGTTCTCCCGCAACAATTCGTTAAAAGGCGCGCATTATAGCGAATCCCTTGCCCGGCGTTAACCGTTAGGCGCATGTTGATTTCAAATGAGGGGCAAAATGCACTGCTTTACGACACTATTGCACCTTGAGCTGCGCAAATAAGACGGTAAGCTCTCAGCATCAATAACAATTCAAGCCGTTTACAGACAATGGAGTCTCTTATATGAAGTCGTTCGCTAATAAAGTGGTGGTGGTAACTGGCGCCGCGTCAGGTATTGGCCGCGCTCTTGCCCAACAACTCAGTATGCAAGGTGCTCATTTAGCCCTTTCTGACGTTAACACCGATGCCCTTGATGAGACTCGCTCAATGCTCCGTGGCTCAGGGAACGTCACCACGCAAAAACTGGATGTAGCAGATCGCGAAGCCTTTGAAGCCTACGCCGCGCAAGTAGTTGCTGATCACGGCCAAGTAGATATGATCATCAACAATGCTGGCGTTGCCTTGTCAGAAACGGTTGAACGCCAAAGCTACGAAGACATGCACTGGATTGTTAATATTAACTTCTGGGGGGTCATCCACGGTACTAAGTCGTTTTTACCGTATCTGAAAGAGCGTCCTGAAGCTGCTATCGTTAATGTCTCTAGCATCTTCGGTATTATTGCCCTACCGACACAGTCTGCTTATAACGCAACTAAGTTTGCCGTTCGTGGCTTCACCGAATCACTTCGCCAAGAGCTTAAAGACACCAATGTGTTTGTTTCTACCGTTCATCCGGGTGGCATCAAAACCAACATCGTACGTAATGGCCGTATGAAAACGTCTATGACGGGTGATAACCAAACTCTTGAACAACAAGCGAAACACTTCGACAAAATTGCTCGCACCACACCAACGCAGGCTGCGGACGTTATCTTGAACGGAATAAAAGGTAGCAAGCGTCGGATTCTCATTGGTGGCGATGCACGCCTGATGGATCGTGTTCAACGCTTATTTCCTGTCCGTTATAGTGACATCTTTGGCTGGGCACTGAAAAAATTGGGCTAATTCGTGATCTATGCCCAAAAAATAGGGGTTAGCGGCTTGCTAACCCCTTTTTTTTGCTTAAGAATCATACTGCCCTCCACAAACGTGAGGCCGCCCGGAATTTAAAGAGCATAAGGAAACAACGATGGCCGTTAAGAAAACACCTGCGACAAAGAAAGCAACTGCTGCAAAAAAGGCTCCTGCCAAGAAAGCGCCTGTTAGCAAAACCCCTGTAGCAAAAAAGGCCGCGGTTAAGAAAGCACCAGCCAAAACCGCTGCAAAGGTAACACCAGCTAAAGCAAGAGCTGCTGCAGCCGCGAAAAGTGCGACTCCTGCGCGTAAAATCACCGCCCTCCGCGAAAAACTAACCAAGACGCAAATGGTTACTGAGATTGCGGAAAATACAGGCCTGAACCGCAAAGAAGTTAACTCTGTACTTGAGGAGCTAGGCATTGTCATTGAGCGCCATATTAAAAAGCGTGCCGTTGGTGAATTCACTCTACCGGGCCTGTTGAAAATCAAGACCGTTAAAAAACCGGCTCAAAAAGCGCGTAAAAATGTGCCTAACCCATTCCGTCCGGGTGAAACAATGGATGTTGCGGCAAAACCAGCCAGCACTAAGATTAAGATCTTACCGCTGAAAAAGCTGAAAGACATGGCTCTTTAAACCTACATCAGTCGCGACAAAAGGAGAGCATATGCTCTCCTTTTTCACTTTAGGTGCCCATTTTAATTCAGCACAATGAATGCCCCATAATGACAATCACCTTAGTTGATCTACTAAACACCGTACGCCAGTGTCGCCTCTGCGAAGCTCACCTTCCCTTAGGCCCTAACCCAATTGTACGCGCTTCAGAAACGGCTCAAATTCTAATTATTGGCCAAGCCCCTGGCACCAAGGTGCACCAAACCAGTATTCCTTGGAATGACCCTAGCGGTAAACGACTCAGAGAGTGGATGAATGTATCCACCGATACATTCTATGACGAGCAGAAAATTGCGATTATGCCTATGGGGTTTTGCTACCCAGGCAAAGGAAAATCAGGCGACCTACCTCCCAGAAAAGAATGTGCTAACGAGTGGCATCAATTATTGCGCGAGCGAATGCCTAACGTTGAACTCACTCTGTTGATTGGGCAATACGCTCAAAAACATTACCTCAGTGATGACTACAAAAATTTAACCGAGCGAGTAAAAGACGTCTCCTCCGCTCCAGAAGGGATTATTTCACTGCCCCACCCCTCTCCTCGCAATCAAATATGGTTAAAAAGAAACCCGTGGTTTGAAGAAATAGTTGTACCTCACCTTCAGGCTAAGGTCAGTGCGTTAGTCAAAACAAGTTAATCCATGAAACTCGCTGCTATCACTCTTCTACCACTGGTCACGTAATCGCCTTAATGCTTTAAACACATCGCGATCGTTTAAACCTAAAGTAGGCACTTCTTCTTTCAGTTTATTAATAATAGACGACTCATGCAGGCGCAAGAATGGATTGTATTCACGCTCCTGCCCCAGCGTCATAATAGGCATTTCATCTGGTTCATGGGCTGACACTTGATCTTGCCAATAAACGGCTGAGTTATTTTTAGGCTCCCGAGACAAAGCAAACGCTAAATTATTTTTCATATAGTCATGCCCCGGATACAGCAAGGTTTCGTTAGGGAGAGGCATTAACTGCGAAACGAATGTATCGTACATTTCATCAACATCACCGCCATTACGGCAGTTTCCAGCACAGGCGTTGAATAATGTATCGCCAGAAAATAAAATTGGTAAACCTTCATTGTATTCTGCATCTATCAACAAACATAAATGCACCGGCGTATGGCCCGGTGTAAATAGTACTCTTAAATGAATCGAGCCTAACTCGATACGATCGCCAGCAGCTAAACCTTGATCAACATTTGGAATTTTTCCGATTGCGTTTTCGTGTGCTAATACTCTCGCACCGGTTGCAGTAACAATGACAGGGTTACCTTCAATGTGATCATGATGTTCGTGTGTATTGATGATTAGCTTTATGTCATAACCTTCCTCTGCTGCCAGATCCAGCATGGCTTGACCATCAAGTGGATCGAGCGCAATGGCTTGCTTTGTATCTTCACACGCAATCAAATAATTAAAGTTACGCAAAGGATTATTCATGTAACGGCGGAAAATTTTCATAGCATTACAGGCTCTCATCAATGAATACGTGGAAAGTACGTTGATATGTTAGCTCGAAGCATAGGGTAACGGAATGAGAATTGAAGGTCATAAACACTGGAGCTTGAATTGCCACTCCGACAAATTGAATGATACTTTAATAACTCCTCTGAATTGCTCAGAGGAGCTTTGTTGCCATTATCTGCTAATGAGTTACAGATACGTCGGTCACCTGGCTTCCACCTGCTGAAGGCATGACATATTTATCAGCCATCATAGAGGTTACTTTGGAGCGCCCCTTGAAAAAAGTGTAGTGATCGACATCAAAGAAATACTCCAGCCCTAAATAAGGCTCTTTATAAATATCAATCACGTCGACACCTGTCGCTGCGACAACTTCAGCAAGGGCCTTAGCAAAATTTTCCTGCCCTGATGGCGATATAGTCACGATATCTTGATTCAACGGCATGATGACAATATCAACATCATTAGCGATAGATTGTGCGTAACGAATCGTCTGTATAACGTTAGCAACCATGTTGGGGTCCATTTCTAGATCAAGCATGTCACAACAACTGATACGCTGCTGACGCGTCGCCTCCATCCGTACAGGGTCTTGCATCCTTCTCATAACCTCGGTCGATAGAGAAATCGCTTTGTCACTTGCCGTTGTAGGAAACCCCCCACGATACTCAGCAGACCAACCACCAAATGGAATACTGTCGGCCCAATCAACTCGCAGCTGATTGAACAAATCCCAACCTAAATTATCCATTGGCTCAGGTTCTGGTTGATCTTTAACAGCACCTTGTATTTCAGCGACTTTAATTGGCATCGATAGCATATGAGTAATCGCTTCAGCAGGTACACCACTACGAAATACACGCGTGTTAATAAGAGCAAACGCTTCTTCAGGATCATTTAAAAACGTTTCGCCTATATCACTCCAATCACTCAGAACGGCAGTCGTTGCGTGATCAAGTTGCCCGGTAGTTTCAGCACGACGACGAGTGGCACCATGAGGTGCAAATTCATAAATTACTCGATCTACACGCCCAGGATGTTCTGCGTAGGTACGAGCTAACTTGCGAGCGAACTTCAGATGAATCGAAGGATCTGCGTTACCAAAGCCGAAGTTATAAGACAACGTAGGCTTGCCTGCTTTGTTCAATTGATCGTCAAATTGATCTGGAGAAAAACCAAAATGAATCAATGATGATCCTAAGACAAAGACAACCTCTCTTGATTCATCCTCAGGCAGCGATAATGCAACATCTAGGTTATCCGCTGCCGTTTGAATACGCTGAATACTAAACGGATTTAACGACGTATAACGCAACCCCGCGATACCTGCATTCACCAAACCCATAGAAATAATGATCGTTAAACCGCCACAAATAAGAGCATAAAGACCAACACGTCGACGTTCCTTAGCATTTTGACAATCTTCTTGTTGCTCAGTCATCTCAACTTTTTTCTCTGAATGGTCGACCGATGAGGCTTCAGGCTTAGAATTGGAAGTAGATGAAGTCATGACCAAAGTCCCCCACGGTAAAGAATAAAGTAAAACCTAGTACAAGCACGGGCCAGAAAATCCATTGGCGATCAGCAAACGCATCCCCATACTTCAAACGAAGTGCATCGACAAAATGCATCAAAAACAACCCGATACATACCAGCGCCATAACAATACCTGCACCTGCGGTTACTGCCGTTGCCTGAGGGATATGCATTGTTATTATCATGTCCCAGGCTGAAGCTAAATCAGTGCCTCTAAATAATGGCCAGCTCAACACAAATAGATAATGAGTGAAGGCTATTTTAAATATCGTTGCTCCCCAATTGTTAGTATTCAACCAACGACGCAACCACGACCTATCATTAAACCACTGAGTGATCACAACGATAGCGCCCATGTAAGCCCCCCAGACAACAAACGTCCAGGCCGCGCCATGCCACAACCCAGCCAGAAGCATGGTTAAAAATAGATTTCGCGCGCGCTTACCGTTGCGACTGCCCCCAAGAGAAATATAGAGGTAATCCCTCAACCATGAGGACAATGAAATATGCCAGCGCCGCCAAAAATCGACAGGGGAAGTAGAAAAATACGGCAAGTTGAAATTGAGCGGAATGTAGACCCCAATCATTAACGCAACGCCAATGGCAATATCTGAGTAACCGCTAAAATCACCATACAGCTGAGCCGAAAAGGCCAGTAAACCTATCCAAGTTTCAAAGGTACTAACATCCTTAGTACCATCAAAAGCTACGCCTACAGGCCCAGCCATCAAATCTGCTGTTGTCTTTTTTAACAACCCAAGCATCACCAATAACAAACCCATACGTATATGCAACGCTGTGGGGGCTCGCATAGCAACCAACTGAGGAAGGATTTGTCTCGCTCGTAAAATTGGGCCTGCTACGAGTTGGGGGAAAAAAGACAGTGTCGCTAAAAACACAGGGAAACCACGATGAGCTTTCATATCTCCACGATAAACATCAATGGTGTAACTCATACTCTGGAAGGTATAGAACGAAATACCAACAGGCAAAAGAATGCTCAATGTAGGAACACTCACATCCCCACCAATCATGGTAACGAAACTCTGAACACTCTGTAGTATGAAATTGTTGTACTTAAAAATTGCAAGAATCGATAGGTTCAAGCCAATGCTTAGCATCAGCCAACGTTTTTTCAATACAGGATCGTGATTACTGGCTTCTACCCTCTGTGCTATCAGGTAGTCTGCAAGAGCACTAAACACTAGCAAAACAATAAAGTTATAGTTCCAGGTCCCATAAAAGATAAGACTGCTGATGATGAGAAGCCAGATGATTTTTTTACGGTCTACGAACACAAAATTGAAGAGTGTAAAGAAACTGGCAAAGAACCAGAAAAATATTGCGGAATTAAAAATCATTATCAACCACCTGAATCAGCTTTTGTTGAACAGGCGATGAGGTGAAAAAATTCACTTTATCCATAAATAAATATCCTATTGGCTTCTGTATATCGAAAGAAGCCGGCAAGCCAGCAACATGAAAAGTGCTGACACATTATTTTTATTATTAGTCTATGACCATGTATGTGATCGTAGATAGCGACCTACTAAGAGAGATAAGATAGGTCTAAAACTTCACGATTAGAATTAGAGCAAAAACGACAAAATACATCAATAACAAAAAGTTACAATATCGACCATCAGGCCTTAGTTCCTCTCTGATCAAAGAGATAGTGGGAACTCAAAAGCTTATAAAGTGAGACAGTACAAAAAATACTGATGTCTCAGGGCTTTTAAACAGCGAAGTGCCTCCCTAGGGCAGCGAATTGATATTTACTCACACCTACCAATACACAACATCTCGCGCTTCCGTCTCAGCCGTTATTTCAGACTCACTCAAAAAGTGGCTCGCGAATAGCCCGCTAACTTCTTCAACCCTCTCCGCCAGCGCCTTCTCGTCATACGGTACCGCAGGGCTATGCCCCCAGACAGGGCCAGGCCAAGCTGGATCATCTTCATAACGAGCAATATGATGCACATGCAACTGCGCAACGACATTCCCCAATGCCGCGACATTCATTGATTTGGCGGCAAAATGATCGTTCATCTTTTCTGCGACATACACTGATTCTGCCATCAACTGACGCTGATCATCGTTAGATAGGTGGAAGTACTCAAACACATTCGATTGGGCAGGCACCAAGATCACCCAAGGGTAACGGCTGTCTTTCATCAACAACACCTGACACAAAGGGAAGCGGCCAAGGGCCACTGTGTCTTGTTGCAGACGTTCATCTAAGCGAAACATAATTACTCTCCTTATCAATGCCTTTATGATAGAACCCAGTTAACGACAGGTCACTGATTTATGACGGATTTTATTCAAATCACTGGGTTAAGCGAAGTAACGGCCAGTGAGTGGGATAATCTCAACCCTAGCCATTACCCTTTTGCCCGCTATGCTTTTTTATGTGCTTTAGAGCAAACAGGCTGTGTGGACTCGCCAGAGTTAAACGTTCACAACAGCGGTTGGCAGCCACGTCACCTCATTAAACGGGGCACTGAAGGCGAGCTTATTGCTGCAATCCCAGCCTACATTAAACGCCATAGCTACGGTGAGTACGTGTTCGATTGGCAATGGGGCGAGGCCTACGCGCAATACGGTATGGACTACTACCCAAAGCTTTTGTGCGCTATTCCGTTTACCCCTGCGACAGGACCACGTTTACTCGGTGCAGACCAACACTTCAACCATCTAGCGTCTCTGCTAAGTACATTATGTGCGGAGCAAGGCCTAAGCGGCTGGCATCTGAATTTTCCAACAGAACAGCAAGCGACGCTTTCTTTCAATAATTCTGAGTTTCATCCTCAACAGCGACATGGTTGTCAGTTCCACTGGCACAACGAAGCCTTCACTAGCTTTGATCAATACTTAACCACCTTTGTGAGTCGTAAGCGTAAAAATGTAATCAAGGAGCGACGTAAGGTTGTTGAGCAAGGTATTCAGATCGAACGTAAAACAGGCAAGGAGATTACTGCCGAGAACATTCAGTTTTTTTATCACTGTTATTTAGATACCTACCAGAAACGGCGGTCTTCTCCTTATCTCACTAAAGCCTTCTTTTTACAGTTAATTGAAACAATGGCCGAACAAATGATGTTAGTACTCGCCCGTAAAGATGGTGAGTACTGCGCGGCGGCATTGTATTTTTTTGATGACACCACGCTATATGGCCGCTACTGGGGCTGTCTGGAAGACGTCGACGCCTTGCACTTTGAAGCCTGTTATTACCAAGGCATAGAGTTTTGTATTGAGCATCAACTCAAGACCTTTGATCCTGGCACACAGGGTGAACATAAAATCAGTCGAGGTTTTCGTCCGGTGCTTACCCGCAGTGTTCATTGGTTACAGCATCCCGGCTTTCACGATGCCATTCGCCGCTTTGTTAAAGAAGAAACACAACACATATTGGCTTACCAGCAGGACGCTACCTCGCTTCTTCCCTTTCACCGTGAGCACGGCTCTGCTATAAAGCCCGCACACGATGAATAAAGAGTACACCCCATTATGGCAATGAGAGCGTATAAGGTTGAGCATATTTTGGTCTTCGCCGATCGTGGCACTGAAGCCAAGATGCTAGCAGCACCTAAGCTGCGTCCCAATGAAGAATGGCGTGAAGACGTCGCAGCATGGGTCGCCTTACGAGCTGAGCGCGCCCCAGAGCTGGACGACCAAGTTGATCCCAACCAAACCAAACCTTACATACAAGTTACTCAGTAAGAATAACGGCCGCCGTATATCGACGGCGACCGTATTGAATCATCGCCGCCAGGTTCTCATGGCTAACTGGTACAAACACGTTATCCGTCGCGGCCTGATCTAGGTCGTGATCCACATCAGGATCATTGATATACGCAAAGGCATCATCCATACCGACTAACCACACCCAGTGTGGCGCCTTATTTCGATTCATACGATACGTACTGATCAGCAAAAGTACCTTATTACCCTGCGTGAGCGCCTCCGCTAGCAACTCAATAGAAAGTGGAGACACGATTTGCTCAACACCATTAGCTGCACACTCATCATTAAACGCATTATTTACTAACGTCATGACCTCGCGCTTATGTTCACTGCGCACGCCATCGATAAATGGAACAGATAAATCAGATAACAATAACCGTACCTGCATCCCCCGCTTTACCGCCGCCAATGCTAGCCCTTGGGGAGAGCATCCACCGTGACCGGTGGTTAAGTAGATGGTCGTCGCTTCACGCCACAGTGTCAGCTCTTCCAGCCGCGTGATCTGGTAGTCTTTACGCACACTATTTAAGGCCATCATGAGTGCCGCAGGGCCGCAGGTAAACGGAGTGGATTGTGCGTAAAAAGGCAAACCTTCGGGCAACTTTCGCCCGGATGATAAGTGTTTCTCTAAACGCCATCCTGAAGCATGATCGTCGTAATAATCATCCAGCGCCTTAATAACGCGGTAGCCCTGCTGCTGATAAAGCTGCAAGGCACCTTGATTATCTTGGCGAACTTCCAAACGCATAAAAAAAACACCACGTTGAACCGCGTGGTCTTCTGCCCAAGCTAATAATTGCTTGGCTAAGCCTTGACCACGATGTGCAGGGTCAACCGCAATAGAATATAAACGCGCTAACGACGTACCACGATGATAAAGCACCAAAGCATAAGCTTTTACAGTATCGCCTAAACACCACAATTGTGAATGTTCGCTGCGTATAAAATGCTTAAAGCGTTTGCTATTAAGACGGTCGCCACTAAAAGCGCCATCTTCAATCGCCACCAGAGCCGGAATATCACTCAGCGTGGCACGGTGTATTGTCATAAAATCAGTCTGATCCTAAGGGTATCCAAACACATTGAATACAAGCCTGCATATTAGTCTTAGTTGCTCACTAGAAACATACGTAGTTCAACGAGAAATTCTTATCCCTACGACAAAAAAATACTGTTAGCGCTCAATGCCATCCGTTCCTAATATCCGCCTAATTCGTTTTTTCAGATCGTCTACGGCAGCACTCATAGCCTTTCAACGATCCCTTTTCATAACTCAGGTACATTAAACGTCACTATGAAATCACTGCTTATTCTGGTCGATCAACTCAACGACTGGGGTCCTTACTACCCAACCAATCAGGTTGTCGCCATCAGTGATTACCTCGGTACCAATCACACTGAAAACCACGCTGAAACTCGTGGCTATGTGATCAATCTGTGTCATGACTACAGCTATCTAAGTTCGGGTTATTACGGCTCATTATTAGCCGAAGCTCGTGGCGGCCAAGTATTCCCCAGTGTTCGTGCTATTCGTGAGCTCAACAGCTTTGAATCAGGCCAGCCAGTAAGTACTAAGTTCAGCCTGCTGCTGGAGGCGACTTGGCGTAAACGCAATACTCAGATTGATAATCTCGGCATGCGATCAGTATTTGGCCTGACAAACGATGTCGACTTAGCCTCGATTGCTCGCCGCTTATTTGATATCTACGCATTTCCAATTGCTGACATTAACTTTAAACGTATTCAAGAGAATCTATGGGTCATTGATCAATTTTCTGTACGCTCGCTAGACGAATTAGACGACGCTGGTGAAACTGAATTTGCCGACGCTCTAGATACGTTCAGCCATAAAATTTGGCGACATCGTCGTAATACAAAGCGTTTTAAATACGATGTCGCGATTCTAATCAATCCGGATGAAGCTTTGCCGCCCTCCAACAAGGGCGCGCTAAAAGCGTTTGAAAAAGCCGGGAAAGCGCTAGGCCTTAATGTTGACTTTATTACTCCCCGCGATGAAAGCCGCATTGGTGAATACGACGCGCTATTTATTCGTGAAACCACGAAAGTGGATCATCATACTTATCGCATTGCACAAGCTGCCGAAAACCAAGGTCTTCTTGTTATCGATAGTCCAACCGACATTATGCGTTGTTCAAATAAAGTGTATTTGCATGAACGATTAAAACTGAATGGAGTCGACACTCCAGAAACGCGTTTAATTCTGACTCAGCACCCAATCAATTATGACGAAATCATTGCTGCCTTAGGCTTACCGATCATCGTAAAAATACCCGATGGCTCATTCTCAATTGGTGTGGAAAAGGCGCGTACTCGCGAAGAGCTGGAAGAATGTATTACACGCTTAGGGGCGCGTTCGGCATTGCTGTTACTGCAAGAGTTTATGCCCACCGATTTTGACTGGCGTATTGGCATCATGGATAACCAAGTATTGTTTGCTTGCCGCTACTTTATGGCCAAAAGTCACTGGCAGATTTACAACCACAGTGCCCGCTCGCATAAGTCAGGCAATGCAGACGCCATGTCTGTGGAGAAAGTGCCCAAAAATGTAATCAAAACGGCATTAAAAGCAGCAAAATGCATGGGGGCTGGATTTTATGGTGTGGACCTTAAGGCCGATGGTGATCGGGCAGTCATTATTGAAGTTAACGATAACCCAAGTATAGATATGGGCGTTGAAGATTTACACAGCGGCCAGATGCTCTACCAGCAAATTATGGGCATTATGCTGCGCCAGCTGGATGAACTTAATGGCCGTTAATCAATAACCGTTGTTCAATCTAACGGAGGTTTACCAATGTTTAGGTAAACCTCCCGTTTGCACCATCGCCGCAATATCCATCGTCAAGGCGATTGACACGTGCACTGCTACGCCACCCCAAATAGACCGAGACATCAGCGCAAGAACACCTAGAAAAAAGCCAAACAATATAGCGCCAAACGACTCCGGCCACAGCTTAGGGAAATGCAGCATCAAATACGGCAAGCACATGATGGCAATAGACAAGCTGCCAAATTGCTTTTTTAGGCCATTGACCAAATAACCACGAAAGAAAAACTCAACCGCCACAAACTGCAAAATATAAATCACTTCCCACGAAAGCAGATCAAACCAACTACGGCTAGATTGATTATAAAAAGGATAATGCTTTGAGAAGTCGTCGCCAAAACTGGCAATGATTGCAAACACCATAATTGGTAACGACAAGAGTACATAACCACGCCAGTGAAGATGAACATCGCCCCATTGCCAACCAAAATCTCGTAGCGGCTGCTTCATCCAAAAGCGAATCGCCATCATAGGGATGATCAAAAAACCTAAAAGATTAACGCTGCCCCACCAGACGTAACCGTACAATTCACGATATTCAGACAAGCGAAACGCTCGTGTCCAAGCGCCCTCAGCACCAAATGTGCTATCCAATAACGTAATGAAATCACGAAGATTAGCGCTGTACTTTCCGTAATGAACCAGTAACAAACAAAGACAAGCCAAAGCGATAATTTTCCAAATTACCACACGCTCGTCCGCCTCATTTTTCGAGGTCGCTAGATCCCTATCAGCCTCTGCGGCAAGGTCAATAGTGTGAAGTTGAGCAAATAAAAAACTGGGAGATAACCACTGACGAAATCCCATGAGTAAAATCCTTATCATTCCGCCAAATACACGCATTGAATGGCTAACATGTTTAAAAATCAATCAGATATACCGAACGCATGATCCACGCTGACTATTGCAATAATATGATCATCGGAAAATCTGCGGCAACGCCACAACATTGAATGCTCTAAGCCACAGACCCACAGGCACAGATTCTTAGGTACATATTCTCAGGCGCGCTTATCGCGCCTCAGCTGAACGAGCAGAAGATTCAGACGGCGCATTCGCTTCTTTTAAGCGCTCATTGGCATGATTAATCTTGTCCTTCTCAGCATTCATTTGCTTGTTGTAACCCTCAATGCGACTCATCATATTATCAACCACGGCTTTACCACGGTTTCGCGCATTTACCCCAGCAATAGAAGACGCCAAATCGGTTTGCTCATTAATCATAGCGTCTCGCTCTTTTTTGATCTTTTCTAAACGAGCTTCGGCCTTACGCTTATCACGCTCAGCTTTGATACGCTGGTTGTTTTTCGATACATCCTCAGCCATACGTTTCAAGTCATCAGAGCTTGCACCGGCGCTTCCCCCCGATACCTCATGATCGTAAGAGCGTTGCTCTTTTTCTTGAAACGTTTCAGGGCATGGCGTTTGAGAATACAAGGTAGCCCCAGAAGCATCCTTGCATACGTAAACTTTGCCAGCATTCGCCAATGGCAGCCAAAAACACAGTGCAATTATTCCCCAGCGCATAGATATCTCCTTTTAATTTAGACCCGATACTACCACAATCTCTGCGAGCCACTCAGAGCTGACTATACTCTATGAAACTACGAATATTCTCAGGGTACAAAACATGTACGAACAGCCCCAAAAAGTGATCCTATCTGCGAACAAAACAGAAAGTAATCTCTGGGCGCTACAACACCTTGCGTTTAATCAGCATACGATTGTCGCAACGACCGACATGCAAGGAAAGATCACCTACGTCAACGATCTATTCTGCGAAGCCAGTGGTTATACGGACGACGAACTTATTGGGCAAACGCATCAAATAGTCAATTCCGGCCAGCACGATTCATCATTTTTTCATGAGATGTTTGACACCTTAAAAGATCATGGTCTTTGGCGTGGAGAGATATGCAACAAACGCAAAGATGGCGCTTTATATTGGGTAGAGACCACCATCGCCGCACTCAGAGACGATGACGATAAGCCAAACGGTTATATCGTAATGTGTACCGACGTCAGTGAACAGCACCGAACACTCGAAGCTATGCGCCGCCTGCACGACATCACCGCTGCTCGCGACACCACGCTCGATGAAAAAATAAACAGCATTCTGACGTTAGGTTGTGAGATTTTTCACCTACCTATTGGTATCGTCAGTAGCATTCATCTACAAAACAATGAATACACGGTCATTTATAGCTGCACCCCGGCGAATGAAATATCACCCGGGGATAACTTCCCACTCGGTAATACATATTGTTCTGATACTGTACGTGCAGATAAGCCTGTTTCTCATCATCACGTTGGCCAAAGCGACATGGCATCGCATCCGGCTTATGCAGGTTTCGGCTTAGAATCCTATATTGGCGCCCCAATCATCACTAACGGCCTGGCAGTGGGTACGATCAACTTTTCAGGGCCAGCGCCTCGGGCACGAGCGTTCGGCAACGCCGAAACCGAGCTTATCCAGTTATTCTCACAATGGATAAGTGATGAATTCGACAAACACGACACCCATATTGAACTCGAACGTCAGCGCATGCTCCTCAATGCCGTCAGTGATCAAGCTCGAATCGGTGCTTGGGAGCTAGACGTAGAGTCACAAGATATTTATTGGTCGGATGTAACGCGAAAAATCCATGAGGTTTCGGAAGACTTTACCCCCGACTTAACCAACGCCATTCAGTTTTATCGTGATGATTCAGCGCGTGACAAAATCAGTTCACTTGTCGAAAATGCCATGAAAACCGGCACTGCATGGAGTGTCGAACTCCCCCTTATAACTGCGAAAAAAAAACCTATATGGGTACTTGCTCGTGGAGAGCCTATTTTTAGCCAAGGAAAATGCGTCAAGCTATTTGGCTCCTTTCAAGACATTACCCAAGAGCGAAAAGATAAAGCTCTACAACTTGCTCAAGCGCAACGCCATCAGCTCATGGTTGAATCAACCGCCGTCGGCTTTTGGGATCATAATATTAACAGTGGCCATAGTAATTTAAGTGAACGCTGGGCTGAAATTATTGGCTACGAACTCCATGAACTTGAACCAATCTCAATCGACACATGGAAGAGGTTTTGCCACCCAGACGACCTAAAAGAATCGGAAAGAAAAATAGAAGACTATCTACAAGGTAAGTCCAGCAATTACGAATGCACCGCTCGAATGAAGCACAAAATGGGGCACTGGGTGTGGGTACTCGATACAGGGAAAATTGTCGAAAGAGACGATCACGGAAAGCCGTTGAGAATCATTGGCACTCGTATGGATATTACCGACTCTAAAACAGCTCAAGCTGAGCTTTACATGAGCCACCAACGAATACGCGTCGCTACCGAATCTGCAGGTATTTCTATTTGGGAATACAACATAGAAACCGGAGAGGTTGCGTGGGATAAAGGCATGTATGACCTTTATGGTATCAAAGAAGACAAGGAGCTTAGTTTTAACGATTGGGAAAGTACTCTCCACCCGGATGATCACGACAGCGCCGTCAGCGCAATTCAAATTGCCATCAATGAAAGTAAACCTTTTCATCAAGAATTTCGAATTTGTACGCCAGATAACGAGGTGAAGCATATCCGGGCTGCCTCAGCCATTATAAAAAATGAGCATGGCTATGCTCAAATGATGGTCGGCATCAACATCGATATCACTAAAGAAACACGTAACGCATCAGCACTCATGAGCGCCAAAAAAGAGGCTGAAGCGGCAACGAAGGCTAAAAGCGATTTTCTGGCCACAATGAGCCATGAAATTCGTACCCCCATGAATGGCGTGCTCGGCATGTTGAGTTTATTGAAAAATACTCAACTCACTGACGATCAACTTAATCGAGTACGAATTGCCCAAAATAGCGCTCAGTCGCTACTGGCATTAATCAACGACATTCTGGATTTTTCTAAAATAGAGGCCAACAAACTCGAATTAGAAACCATCACATTTGACATCAACCAAGTCATGGTCAATTGCGCTGAAAGCTTAGCAAATATGGCAGACGATAAAGGCATTGAGTTAATTGTTGATAGCCGACATTTAGTTCAACCTATGGTGAAAGGAGATCCAAGTAGGGTTCGTCAAATCATGACCAACCTTATAAGCAATGCGGTGAAGTTTACCAATACCGGTGAAGTGACCATTTCGCTGAAGCAAACACTTCAAAATACAGATTGGCTTATCGACATTGCCGTACAGGACACCGGTGTCGGAATCCCCAATGACAAAATCCCTTACTTGTTTCACGCCTTTAATCAACTTGATTCAAGTACGACCAGAGAATTTGGCGGAACCGGACTAGGCTTAGCCATCGTGAGTAATCTATGTAAGCGTATGAAGGGAGATGTGTCTGTTGAAAGCGAGCCGAACAAAGGCAGCTGCTTCACAGCCACCATTACGCTCGATCAAGCTATAGAGGCTGAAACAGAAGCGCTCAACTTAAACGGCATAAATATATTCATCATTGAACATAACCAAGCTGTACGTGAACACTTATCCACACATTTAACGGAGTTAGGCGCAACGGTAACCTGTTCGAGTAACGGCACAGAGGCCGCCGACATAGCAATATCGAGCAACGATTCGTACGATTTAATGTTACTCGACAACAATATACCCGGCGAACACTGGCGTGATTCCGCTTCCGCTCTTGCTCACTTAACCGCTTTAGACACGGCGCTACGACTCTTAATCGTCCCAGTAAGCTTTCGTGATACGGATCGATTTATCGAATCTGGCGACATCCACGCCCAAGTATTTAAGCCTGTCGATGTGCTTGAGTTAGCAAAACAAATTAAAAACCCAAATGATCTCAAATCAACATCTTCTCGCGTAAGCCCCACCAATAATCGAACAAAATTCAATGGTCGGCACGTTCTTCTGGTCGAGGACAACCGAGTAAATCAGCTCGTTGCAGAAGAGATGCTAACCGCTCAGGGGCTAAGCGTCGACATCGCAGAAAATGGCCAAAAAGCCCTCGACTTACTTCTTGCTGGCCAGCATAAATACGAGCTAATTTTTATGGATTGCCAAATGCCAGTAATGGATGGCTACGACGCTACTCGTGCGATCCGCTCAGGGCAGGCCGGTACAGAAAACCAAAGCTTACCCATTATTGCCATGACAGCTCACGCAATGACAGGAGATAAAGAGCGCTGCTTAGCATCTGGCATGAATGACTATTTAGCCAAACCGGTAGATCCTAGCCAAATGCTCGACATACTCACACTATGGGTACCGCCTCAAGAGACGACTGACTCTGACTCTCACACCAACAACGCCAATGCTACACACTTATCCATACCTAAGAATATTCATGGCATCTGGGACAAGAGCAAAGCACTAACGCGAGTAATGGGTAATGAACAACTACTGCATCAGCTCATCGATATGTTCCGCAGTGAGCAACCATTACGCTTGCAAGAGATGCGCTCCGCTATTGCTGAAAATAACTTCGACCACTTACGTGATCAGGCGCATTGTTTAAAAGGTGTGGCAGGAAATTTAGGTCTAGATGCGATTCAACGCATTGCCGCACAAATGGATCAAGATATACGTACGGGAAAACACGAACAATGCCGAGAACACTTGGATGAGCTATATACAGAAACCGAACGCTTTGTAACTGCTTATGATAACAGTGACAAAATGTCTACAAATGGAGACACCCTGAATCTCCGGCACGAGCTATTATCAATTAGTAACGCTTTAAACCAGAATGATTACATTAGTCAGAAAAGTCTAGATTTCATGCTAAAAACTTACGGAGATGCAGTACTTGAAGAGCAACTTACGCAACTTGCGAGAGATATCACAGCCTTTGAGAACGCAAAAGCTCAAACTAGATTGAAAGTCTTGTTAGACCAACTAAACGGCAATAATAATGATACTTGAACCAAAACAATCAACTGTCTTAATTGTGGATGATGCACCCTCAAACATTCGTGTGATGGCTGCGGTTCTGCAAGAGCAACATCGCGTAAAAACAGCGATGAGTGGACAGCAATGCATTGAAATGGCCATAAAGTACAAACCTGATTTGATATTGCTCGATATTGAAATGCCCGGTCTGTCTGGTTACCAGGTGTGTGAAGAACTTAAAAGCATGGATGAAACACGCGATATCCCTATTATTTTTGTAACGGGCCGTGTGAACATTGAAGACGAAGAAATGGGATTGCGTATAGGCGCCGTTGACTACATCACAAAACCCATACGCCCTGTCATCCTGTCAGCGCGTGTTGACACCCACGTGACACTCAAGCGTCAACAAGATCGATTGATCAAAATGGCCATGCACGATCAACTCACAGGGCTATTTAACCGCCATTACATGCTAGAAATCGTTGGGCAAAAACTCGCCCGCGCTCGCCGACATAAAACGCCATTAACCGTTATGTTGATCGACATTGATCACTTCAAAAAAATTAATGATACCCATGGGCATATTGTCGGTGATCAAATTCTAGAGCACGTAGGACAATTCCTTTTTGAACAATGTCGTGTAGAAGACACCGTTGCACGATTTGGCGGAGAAGAATTTGTGGTGTTAATGGAGCCCTGCGGGCTCAATCAAGCACACTACAAAGCAGAGTTAATGCGCGATGAGCTAAGCAGACTAACCCCGTTAGATATAGATCTTACCGTTAGTATAGGCATTGCCGAATTGAACGACGAAGATAACGACTTCAGCGCACTGCTTAAACGTGCGGATGACGCCTTATATAAAGCCAAAGAAAGCGGTCGTAATTGCACCGTACTGTCCCACACTCCAGCATTACTCGCCAGAATCAGCTAAGCTGACTTCACACACCTGACAGGGTACAATCCCGCCTTTTCGTCGATGCTACATCGCATTGAAACTAACGAGGTGCACCATGTCAGATCAGGATTCAAACATTCCTCTTACAGAAGGCAGTAGCCTTGAAGCTGGAGGCACGGTTGGATTTGTATCCCTCGGCTGCCCGAAAGCCCTTGTAGATTCAGAACGAATTCTTACTCAGCTAAAGATGGATGGCTATAACGTCGTCAACAGCTACGGCGATGCAGATGTCGTGGTCGTTAACACCTGCGGTTTTATCGACGATGCAAAACAAGAATCGTTAGATGCCATCAACGAAGCCATGACCAATAACGGCAAAGTAATTGTGACCGGCTGTATGGGTAAGGGTGCAGACGCCGAGCTCATCAAAGAAAAGAACCCCGGCATACTCGCAGTCACCGGCCCGCAAGCTTACGAAGAAGTCATGAGCGCCGTACATGAATGGGCACCGAAAAAAGAAAACCACGACCCTTTCACCGACTTGGTCCCCCCTCAAGGCGTGAAGCTAACCCCTCGTCACTACTCTTACTTAAAAATATCCGAAGGCTGTAACCACAGTTGCACCTTTTGCATCATCCCGGACATGCGCGGTAAGTTAGTGAGTCGCCCTATTGGTGATGTTCTAGAAGAAGCGAAACGCTTAGTAAATGCAGGAACAAAAGAGTTGCTGGTTATTTCTCAAGACACCAGCGCTTACGGCGTTGATATTAAATACCGCACTGGTTTCTGGGATGGCAAACCTGTAAAAACTCGCATGTTAGAGCTGTGTGAAGAATTAGGAAAAATGGGCGTTTGGGTACGCTTACATTACGTCTACCCATACCCACACGTTGATAACGTCATTCCGTTAATGGCTGAAGGTAAAATTCTTCCTTACCTCGACATTCCTTTCCAACATGCCAGCCCACGCGTACTGAAATTAATGAAGCGCCCTGCTCATGCTGAGAATACATTAGAACGAATTAAACGCTGGCGTGAAATATGCCCCGAACTCGTCCTACGATCCACCTTCGTGGTCGGTTTCCCCGGAGAAACAGAAGAAGACTTCCAAACACTGCTTGATTGGTTAGATGAAGCTGAACTTGATCGTGTTGGGTGCTTTAAATACAGCCCTGTCGATGGTGCAAAAGCCAATGACCTCCCGGATCATATACCAGAAGACATCCAGCAAGAACGCTGGGAACGCTTCATGGCAAAAGCCCAAGAAATCAGCACACGTAAACTGCAACGTCGTATAGGTCAAACCATGACCATCTTAATTGATGAAGTTGATGATGAAGGAGCAATTGGTCGCACCATCGCCGATGCGCCTAATATTGACGGCATGGTCTACATGAATGAATTCTTCGACTGCCAGCCAGGCGACTTTATTGAAGTCACGATTGATCATGCGGATGAGTACGACTTATGGGCCTCTCCACTAAAGACAATTCAATAAAGACAATCCAATAAACACCACTCAATAAACCGCATAAAAAATGCCCGAATAACGGAGTTATTCGGGCACTTCGATAGCTAGATATGAACGTCGAAGGCGACGTTAACTGGTCAGAGCCGCATCTAAATCCTGCTGTGACGGCATAAACCAGTACGATCCCGTATGACAGTCGCTGTAATCCATCAACGAATCTGTCACGCCATCACCGCCACCTAACATACTGTCGATCACATTTTCGAAGCGTTCAAACTCACACGTAAACGCCAAAAAGTAGAGTCCCTTATCCGAAGCGTTACCATAAGGCGTACCACGGCGATACATTTTCATCGGCACATCATTAACATCAATATCTGTACGAGAAACATGTGAATTAGGTGGCTGCGCCGTACCTTCAAGCTCTATATTAGTCTCCTTCGTACGTCCAAAAACTTGCTCTTGTGCTGGCACGCTCAAACTCATAAATTCTTTATAACGGTGCGTCCACTTCTGCCCAATGACAAAAGAGCCACCCTCGCCTATTGAACCTTCAGGAATGAGCGCAGCTTGCCTTTTTTTATCACCTTTGGGGTTTCCGGTACCATCGACAAATCCAGTGATAATTCGGGCTTCACGTGTCTTATAACCGTCCAGATCGAGGGTGATGTCTGCCACACTCGCCAAGGCCTCTGCAACTTGTACAATGGCGGTCATCAAATCACCACGATCTTCAGCAACAATCCAAACAAATAGATCCTGCTGAGTTCCAGGCATGACATGCCCTTTTTCTGAAGCCCGAGCCTTAAAGTCCATTAATTGTTCAGGACACCACTCAGGTTGAAGTCTATGCCAACAGGCACGTCCAAACGCGACCAAGATATGAACATCAGGCACAGGCTGCAATGCCTTACGCAAGGCACTTTTAACATCTTCAATAGCAGCTGACTTCAATTGATATTCAAGGTATTGGGAGCTACGTCCCGGTTCTTCAAATAGCCCTGACTGCGGCGAATTCATCTCTCTCTCCTACATAGACAATAGCTCTATATTAACGATTTAAGGCCATTGGAGCGAGACAAAGTATGAAGGTGAACTGGTATAAATCAGCCGAGCAACGAACTAAATAGGCTGTTCAATGCCACGCTGATAATACAGCTCCACCCAAGCTGCAAAACGATCTGGAGACATTGCCCGTCCAAAGTAAAATCCTTGGGCACAACCACACCCCATGTCTTTTAACAGATCAAGTTGCTGTATATTCTCAATGCCTTCCGCAGTGACGTTTAAATGGAGTACGTCACATAACGCAAAAATAGCCCTGCACACTTCCTTATCACTTTCATTGGTTAACAAGTCAGTGACGAAACTGCGATCTATTTTCACACGATCAAAGGGAAGCTCCTTTAGGCGACTTAACGAAGAGTAGCCAGTTCCAAAGTCATCAATAGCAAAACGAACACCAAACTCTCTTAAAATATCGAGTTGCTCTTTTGCATGTTGATTATTTTGAATGGCTGTTTCAGTTATTTCCAATTCAATTAATTCTGGAGAAATTTTATGTTTTTTTAGTGTCCGTTTCACGATATCAGGAAAGCATTTATCACTTAACTGCCTTGCCGAAACATTCACCGAAATAACAACATCATGTAATCCTAGTTCGGCCCAATCGTTTAAAGCTTTACAGCTTTCCTCGAGTACACGCTCACCAATCATAAGAATCATATCGCTTTTTTCAGCAATAGGAATAAATCTATCCGGAGAAATAACTCCCATATCATGGCTATACCACCGGCATAATGCTTCCGCGCCATAAATTTTATTAGTCGCTATATTAATCAGAGGCTGAAATTCAACACATATTTCTTGGTTATTAAACGCCCCTTTCATATTTCGTTCTATCTTTAAACGCTCGCTTGATTCTACGGCCAACTCCAGGTCATAAAACTGGTAACAATTTTTGCCATGGCGTTTGGCATGAAATAATGCAGTATCAGCAGAAGTAAGCAAGGTTTCATGCGTATTAATAAGATCGGTAGTAATAGAGATTCCTATGCTAGCAGATACTTCCACCACCTCACTGGCAAGCACAAATGGCTCAGAAACTGACTTAAGTAATTTGTCCGCCATAACTATTAAACCCGATTCATCATTGACCTCGGTAACGACGATCACAAACTCATCTCCTCCCACTCGAGTAACGACGTCATTTTCACGCACACATTGAGTAAAACGCTCCGCGACTGCCTGAAGCAGACGATCCCCTTCGGCATGGCCTAATGTATCGTTAACCGCTTTAAAGCCGTCCAAATCAATATAAAGTACAGCTATTCTTTTCTCATCGGAGATAGATGACAATGCATTAACTAATGACCTCTCAAGGTGTACTCGATTACCTACCCCAGTCAACGAATCTATAAATGCCATTCGTGCTAAACTTTTTTCTGCTCTGCGTAAATCACCAATATCAGAAATCGTAAAAACGTAATTAATAATTTCACCATCATCCCCATATACACCGGAGATATGCTCCCACGCCGGAAATCGCCCTCCGGTTCTTTTGATACAGGCAACTTCACCGTTCCAAAAGTGCGTACCTTTATCCAGTAATCTTGGATAAAAATGATCACTGTTTCGTCGTGCATGTAAGAAGTCATCAGGATCACGCCCTAAAACTTCCTCCATACTATAATCAGTAATCTCCGTAAATGCAGGATTTGTCGAAATTATTCGTCGATTACAATCAGTGATCAATATCGCTTCCGACGTTGATTCAAAAACAACCGCCGCTTGCTTTAATTTTTCTCTCGCTAGATACTCTTCGTGAATATCCCTGGCCACACCAATGGCTCTTTTAGTACCATTATTCATAGAGAAAATGGACGCATAAACTTGAGTTTGACGATACTCAGAAGCCTCATTCTCTTTAAGCCGAAGCGAACACTCTAAATGTCCATTAGCAATCAAATCATCAGTTAAATAATGTCGATCTTCAGGATGAATACGATCAATCAGCATTTCCATTGCTTCGCTAATGAGAGAGCTAGAACCTTTACCCTCTCTGTCCGGCTCAAAATCTTCTTGCTGCCAATCCCAAACACTCATTTTAGCCGCTTCTAATGCAAGAGTTAGCCGCCTATCACTATCACGTACCTTTTTGTCCGCACTGTGTTTAGCCAGTGCAACCTGTATAGCGGCGTCTAATTCCCTTGTCTCATAGGGTTTAATTAAATAGCCATAAGGTTTTGTTTGACCTGCTTCTTCTATAACAGAGCGATCAGAATACGCACTCAAGAAAATAACAGGAATATCAAGCTCAGAGACAATACAATCTGCGGCTTCAGTACCTAGCATGTCTGTTTTTAAATGAATATCCATTAAAATCAAATCAGGAAGGAACTCACGCGCAGCTTGAATTGATTCCTCTCCTGTTGCAACATTGCCTACCACCTCGAAACCAAGCTCTTCAAGTGCGAATTGGAGGTCTAGGGCGGTAATTCTTTCATCTTCAGTAATTAGTACTCGCTGCTGGTTCATTAGTTGTAAACCTCAGTAGCAAATTTTATTTCGAAAGTGGCACCATTATCATTATTGATATTTAGCGTAGCGCCAAGCTGGTCAATTAACCCAGGGATAAGTTGAAATCCTAACGAATGTGTTTTTCCCATGGTGACATCACCAGGAATTCCACAGCCATTATCAGAAATTTTCAACCTTGTATGTTCATCATTCTGATACAGTGACACATCCACCTGACCAGAATTCATGCCTTTAAAAGCATGTTTTATTGCGTTTGCTAGTAACTCATTTAGTAGAAGACCAAAAGGTAAGGCTTGATCTAAAGTTAAATTAACGGAACTATCCTGCGAGTTAAAATCAATGGTTATACATTTTTGACTTTCTGTGTAACTACGGCGAATCAAACTAATCAAATTACTTGAATATTTAGTTGCGTTTACATGCTCATGATCTTTTTGTTCATAAAGCTGCTGATGTATTAACGCCATCGCTTTAATTCGATCACGACTATCTTTGAAATATGGGCGCAACTCATCGGGTACCGCTCGTGATTGAAGACTCAATAAGCTAGACACCACTTGAAGATTGTTCTTAACTCGGTGATGTACTTCATTTAGTAATGAAGTTTTTTCTGCTAACGCATTCATTAAACTACTTTGAATATCTTTTTGAATTGATATGTCAACGACTGTGGCTAAAATTCTGACCCCTTCTGGAAATTGCAAAGGAGTTAACGCGATTTCTACCGGGAATTGGCTACCATCTTTGCGCTTTGCATAAAGCTCACGCATAGCCCCCATGGATCTCGCTTGCGGCGCACTCTGGTATTTTTTCCGATCAGATTTATGCTGTGGCCGGATGTGCTCTGGCACTAAATCTTCAACAGTACAGCGGTACATTTCTTTATGGGTATAGCCAAACATTTTCGCGACACTGTGATTGGCTAATATTATTTTTCCGTCATCATCAATCATCAACAAACCATCAGCCGTACTGTCAAACACACGCCTGAACCGTTCTTCACTATAAGTAAGTTCGGTTTCTCTATTTTTTCGTTGCGAGACATCGTTAGCAGAGGCTATTAGGTGGGTCACTTCTCCATGGTCATCAGTTAATGGGGACAACATAAAATCAACGGTAATCCTAGTATCACCAACAATGCGGTTCGTAACATCGAACCTCAACGTTTGACCTTGCGCCGCTTGTTCTATCGCCTTTTTTAAGTGTTGCTGCGCCTGAGGTGAATAATTCCACCAGACACAGTCCCAAAACCGTTTACCGACAACATCTTGTAAGTTAACCCCCGCGGCCTCAAGAGGAGCACGATTAGCATCCACTAAAACTCCTTCCGGAGTGAGGATGCCGACAAAGGTAAAAAGACTATCAAGAATACGTTGGACTAAGTCGTAACTGTCTTTTTTCGCACGATCTAATTGATATTCGAACGTTCTATTTTGAGCAATGGCTAATATGCCTACTGTATTGCCTTCGGTATTCGCAATAGGAAGATACGAGGCTTCCCAATGTGATTCTCGCCCCTCAATACTTGGGGTGCTAGCGCTGACTTTAAGGTCTAGCACGGCGACTCCGGTATCAAGTACATTTTGCAATGCAGGAGCAACCACCGGGGCAAGTTGAGGCAAGACATCCCATATGGTGCGATCAAGGTGCTGTTCAGGGCTAATCCCATTGAATTCAGCTAATACACGATTAACTTGGCGGTATTTTAACGCGTCATCCAATATCGCAATGCCCATTTCACTATTATTGAGGATGGCATCAAACCCGCCAGCCTTAAGCTCCAAAAGCTCCGCCTCCGCAGCTACATTCATCGCCTACTCCGATGTATTGGCTCATGTAACAGAAGGTTAGCTCAAACTTCAGCATGCTGCACAAAGTGGCCCAAATGAAACTCAAATGAATATTTAGAGGTGCCAATTCGCGTAGACAACCTTAAAAAAGCTATCTACATATCTGACACCGAAAATAGCTTTGCTCTAACCTGAACGCGGAACTGGCTCGGAGAAACACCTTTAACCTTTCGGAACACCCGTCCAAAGTGGCTTGAATCACTACATCCACAATACTGAGCAATATCAGCAATCGCTAAGTCTGTATTTTGTAAGAGGTCTTGTGCGTAGCGGCAGCGAAGCTTCTGTAAGTACTGACCCGGTGACTCACCCACCGCCAAAGAGAAACGCCGAGTTAACTGACGCTCACTCAAGTTAGCCTTTGTTGCCAGTAAGGACAAAGACAACGGCTGCTGCCAGTGCTGGTGCAACCAGCTTTGCGCTAAGGCGACCAATTCATCAGGGTGTTGCAGTGCATCATCTTTAAATACACGTTTATCAAATGAATTTCGTGCTTCTGGCGAGAACTGCTGCTCTACATAATGAGCCGTCTCAGCGTCGTAAAAAAGTCCGATTAGATGAATCATTAAGTCAGCGCCAGAATTAATACTGGCCGCACAATAAATCCGCCCGGCTTGAGTGAGCAAGTGATCGCGGGTGAGTTTCACGTCGGGAAAATCAGCTTGAAAAGCATCTAACGCATGCCAATGCGTGGTAGCTGCTTGTCTAGATAGCAACCCCGCCGCCGCAGGCAACCAGACTCCGGTACCAATCGCCATTATCGTTGCACCCTTGGTATGCCTTGCTCTAAGCCAATCAAGGAGATCTCCAGACCCGGCGAGCATTTTTCGAGGATTGCGCCACAGGGCTGGTATAACAATTAAATCAGTCGACGTTACTTCAGATAGAGACACAGCCCCGGTGAACGGCAGGCCTATGTGCCTGGCAAGTTTTGAATTACCGATCTCGACTGACGTTGAGCTTGAAGAGAGTGCTGGCTCCGACACGACCACTGAATCAACATCCAACGAGACCCGTTGACGTTTCTGCACCATGTAGTAACTGCGCGCGGCTTCTAACATTTCAAGAGGCATCGCTAAACTTGAGAGCAGCATTTGATCCAGCATCAATAAAGTGACATGAGAGATCACATTTTCAACTCCATAAACCAAGCCGAATACACGGCGCAAACATAGGCAACATCAAAAAGCACCACTTAAAGCACCACTTAAAGCACCACTAAAATCACCACTAAAATCACCACTAAAATCACCACCAAATGTCTAATTAATACCATTAAGAGACCTTATCATTCTATTCGAGAGCCATCATCAAGAGCAAACTGTGTCTGCACGCTCGAAACCCTGATGAATGCCGGAGGCCACTGTGTCTAAACAAACTGTAAACCCAACTGACGTTTTAATTACAGCATGCGGTGGCATCAACGCCGCAGGGCGCAGTTCCGGCTATCAGGCCTACCGCAGAATGGTGTTCGACGCTCTCACACCAGAACTGCAACAACAAACACTGGACGAACTCGCCACCCTGACAGGCCAAGCTCAAGAAGCTGTTCTGGGCAACACCTTAGTAAGAGCCTGGGACGATGACAGCGAAGTCATCAGACACTGGAGCCCTGACGCACTGCCCGGCCGCCAGAGAGTAAGACCGAATGCTAACGAGTCAGAATTAAATGAATATTCGGAAAACAAACTAGATAACGGTATAAATTATTGGAAAGATGCCCCAAAGCGTTGTGAAGTTCGCAGCGCAGGCCAACTCCCCAAAGGCTTCCGCGCCGATAATCTATACAACTGCCGCCACCATCCACGCGGGTTACAGCTGGCCCTCTACGCCGCTGCCGATGCACTAGGCTCGTTAGGAATGAGTGCCGACGATCTCAAACAAGCCCTGTGCCCTGATGACATTGCCGTATACATGGGATCAACCGCAGGTCAGATGGACATGGAAGGGTTTGGCGGCATGATACAGTCCAGCTTATTGGGTGAACGTAATACCTCACGCCAACTCCCAATGGGCATATCCACCATGCCCGCGGATTTTATAAACGCCTATTTACTCGGCAACGCAGGAAGCACAGGCAGCAACAATGGCGCATGCGCGAGCTTTTTATACAATTTAAGAATGGGCCTTGATGATATTCGCAGTGGTCGCCGGAAAATCGTATTTGTGGGTAATAGCGAAGCCCCTCTTCTGCCCGCCATAATCGAAGGCTTTAACGCCATGGGCGCCTTAGCCACTGAAGAGCGTTTACAAAAGCTCGACCAAACAACAGACGTTGATTTCAGCACAGCCTCCCGGCCCTTCGCTCAGAACGTCGGCTTTACCATAGCAGAGTCAGCTCAATGTTTTGTTTTAGCCAGCCGCGATACGGCACTCGAATTAGGGCTAAATATCCTTGGCAGCGTGGGCGATGTCTTTATCCATGCCGACGGCCATAAGCGTTCAATTTCTGCCCCAGGTATTGGTAACTACATCACCCTTGGCAAAGCACTCGCCAGCGCAAAGCGCACACTCGGCAATGAGGAATTAAATAAAAGTGCGATACAAGCACACGGCAGCAGCACCCCGCAAAACCGCGTCACTGAATCCGATATGTTCAATCGTTTGGCCAAAGAATTTGGTATCAAACAATGGCCAGTCACTGCAGTAAAAGCACACTTAGGGCATTCAATCTCTGCAGCGTCAGCCGACCAATTAATGACCACCCTAGGCAGTTGGCAACATGGCATATTACCGGGCATAACCACCGCCAAAGAAATCGCAGAGGATGTGCACACCGAACATCTCGACATTCCACTACAACACAAACAAATACATCCCGACAGTATTCAACTCACTTTTATAAACAGCAAAGGCTTTGGCGGCAACAACGCCACCGGCTGGGTATTAAGTGGCAAACAATGCCGAAAAATAATCCGCTCAGCAGTAAATGACGATGTATGGAATAAGTATTTAAGTAAAAACGAAACCATACGCAATAAACAGCAATCGTACCTAATTGCGATGGCAAAAGAGAATCAACCATTGCCAGTAAAAGATAAAGAAATGCCACCAGAGCCAGACGAAATTAATTTAACTGAAGGAGGTATGACGTTACCAGGCTGGACGCACAGAATTACTTTTTAAAGAAAACAAAGTGTTTAATCGTTTGTAGGAATTGATCATAAAAGTTGAACGTAGGAATCGATGAGCCAAAGGCGAACATCGCAGTGCAGCACCTACGACTAAACACAACACCGAACGACGCTGCTATTGGAAAAATAATTAGAAAGGAATTTGAGAGCCATCCCAATGCAATAATCGTCCGTGCTGAGCGGGCGTTAATTCACGCATTACTTTGATTAAACGCTGAGCGGTGTCTTTTTGAGAATACAACTTACCTTCAGCAATGCCTGCTTGAAACGGCTTAGATAACCCAGAATCCGTTGTGCCCGGATGCAATGCCACCACACACGATTCCGGGCTTTTTCGGCCCCACTCAATCGATAATGTTTTAATAAACATATTTAAAGATGCTTTTGTCATGCGGTAGCTGTACCAACCACCTAACTGATTATCCTCGATGCTGCCAACCATAGCTGACAACGACAACCAACGCACAGGCTGACGCCGCGCCACGCAAGACTCAACTGCCTGCGCTAAATGTACGTGAGATAACACATTCACCGCCATACTCTGCTGCAACCATTCATCCGACAACTGCGAGAGCGACTTTTCTGGCATCTTCCAACCACCGTGCAACATGCCAATACAACAAAATACCGCGTCCAGTGGGCCTTTATCTGATAAAAAATTCCGTACAAGTTCAATAGAAGTAGACTTAGTTAAATCAACAACACAATGCGTAGACGACGCAACGCCACTGCGGCTAATAGTGAATACCTCATCGCCATCAGATCTAAGTTGCTCGACAATCATTTGCCCAATTGCACCCGACGACCCAGCTACGAGAATACGCATACGACTTCCTTGGTTATGACCAAACGGTTACCGACAAAGTGCTCGTGCATAGGATGCACTCCTACAAAAAATACCGACCTAAAAAAGGCGCATAACCGCGCCTTATTCGTACAGAAGCGCATCCCATGCGCCAAGGATATCGCTTAAAAAGGCACATCGTCGTCAAAATCATCGTACGACGCTGGTGGGGCACCCGCTGGCTGAAACTGCCCCGCTGGCGCTTGCTGCGCACCCAAACGCTCAACACGCCATGCCTGCAAACTCACAAAACACTTCTCAGGCTTACCCGGCGCATTCCACAAACGACCCCCCAAGTTGAAGCTCACCTTCACCTCTTCACCCACTTGGTACTGATCCATCATCGCGCACTTATCTTTAATCAGCTCAAGCGCCACGAAATTTGGGTAATCTGGATTCTCGCCTTCACCAGACAGCTTGATCACAAACTCACGCTTAGTAAAACCGTTGGCACCGTAAGAACGGGTTTCATCAATAGAGTGAATCACACCCTGAGCTTCATAACTTGTCGACATGCTAACCACCTTAGAAAATATGCGGGTTATTGTATTGGCGTAAGACTAAAGGGGCAACCAATTGTAACGTCGGTCAGAAAAGAGAAGTACCATCCGACAGCTGCTGTGGACATTCCGAACAGCCGTCGGCAATCATCAATGTCATATAGCGATGTTGGCTTATCCGACCTTCACATTCTTGACTATAACAAGATTTAAGATACTTAGCTTATGAAGTAAAATAGCAATTTACTTCTTGAAGATTCTGTCAGTTATACCACTTACAGCTTCATGGACAGGGTGCTTATCTCCATGGTTCTTATCAAGTGTTTGTGAAGCATTATATGCAATCGCATCAATTGCTCTGAGAATTAAACTCTTCATCATATCCTTGTCTTCAACATCAAGGCGTTCAATCTGTTCTTTGTATGAATGATATGACTTAGCAAGTGCTTCTTTATGAGCATATTCCTGCTGTAATCTTTGTGATTCGCTACGACGTCTAGAAGCATAAAATGCAATCCAAAGTACAGGTCCATAAAGGGGTAATTTAGATAGAATATTTTCAAGAATAGAATTCAAATCAACAAACTGGCGTAAAGTAATCCAATGCTCACCACCAACACTTTCAATTGACGCATAGAGCGATATAGCAACGAGTACAAATATCGATCCATAAAATAGTCTCGAAAATGATTTTATAGGATTATCAAAAGATATTTTCATATCACTATATGCCTTAGCTAAGCCAGCACTTGTAGCACCTGGAAGCAAAGAGTTAATTTCTTCAACCAAAGCTTCATATTGATTTTTTTGATCTACTGCGAAGTTCTTCATTTCCTCACGTCTAAGCTTTATTTCACCAGCTAGGCCATTGTGTTTTTCTTCAGACGTTTTATCTCCAAAGATCATCACGTGAAACTCCCCTAGCTCTTCAATACGCTTTTTAGAAGCTGCAAGCTCCTCTCCTAAAGTCTTACGATCTTCCTCAAAGCGATCGCGCGTGGAATATATTTCATGCTGCAATGCCGGATTCCCATTAATTCCATTAAAGAGTTCATCATAGAGTTCCATAATTAAATCATGCTGTTTACGTATTTTTTCAAAGTATTCATCAATCTTTTGTTCTGAGCCACTCAGCTCATCGACACCAAAAGTCTTATATTCAAATTCAACCAATCGTTCTTTTATGGCTTGAACATCTTTTTGCTCACTTTCAGAAGCAGATTTCAAATCCTTAAGATCAGAAAGAAGTTGAGACGCTTCCAGTTTAAAGCTTGCGAATCGTTCTAAAATACCTGTTGCAGCTTCAACCGAAGCTTCCTTAAGGATATTAGCCTCCGCTCCAGAAATGGAAGAGAAAGGTATTACATACCCAAGAAGAACATCAACACCATTGTTAGCGTTTTGCAAATGTCCAGAGTTTTTAGTATTTCGAAAACTTTTACTCTCTTGAGCCGCCGCAAGACAAGAAATGTGAAATTTTTGCCAAATGGAATAAGGTAGCAACTCAGGGTCTAAAGAATCTAGAATTGAATCTAAATAATCAATCACTTTTTTAAGCCGAACAATCTCTGCTAAAGACTGCTCATCCTGAGCCTCTTTGACCTCCAAAATATCAACTTCATCCCTAAGAGCTACCCAAGATTTCACATATTCAGGATTTTGATATGTATTAATCCATCTGGACATTAAAAAATTCCTTTTAGCGGTGATCAATATTAAATTCTTACATTAGAATAAGCTATAGATTATTTAGATATTGTACAAGAACGGATGACATCCATACTACCAAGGATTCGGATGGCGCCTCCGGCTTATCCGACCTAAACGTTCCGACTCAACGCGTCTTGCAACCGCTTTTTATACGCGTTTTTTAATGCTTCAGGGCCATTAATGATGACGTAAGGCGCATACGATAATAAATCACGCAATAATTCGCGGTCGTCGTTGTATGGAAGATTTAAATGATATTCATCACCGTGCCATTGGCCTTTGGCATCTGGGTGCCATTGTTGCTGTGCCACGAGATGTGCAGCACCGGGCATGAAGCGTAATTCGGCAATTTGAGTTTCGCCCCCCGAAAAGATGCCATAGTTGCTATGGAAGTGTTGTTCCAGTTCTTCGCGACTAAATTCGCGGGCGGCGTCGTTAAGTTGGTAAGCGCTGTTTATTCGGCTAAGCATGAAGGTGCGCAGTTGTTGTCGTTTATGGCACCAAGCGTCGAGGTACCATTGGTCGCGGTAGTGAACGAGGGTTTGTGGGCTTACCGCTCTTTCGCTGATGCTTTGATCGCTGGCAACGTAGTGCAGGTTGAGTTGTTTTCGGGTAAACAGTGCATCGCTGACTTGTTGGTATATGTAATTGTTAATTTGGCGTTTTGTCGGCGATAACAAGCGTATGCGTTGGCCAAGGTCATCAATTGTGAGGCCATGGGTGACCACTAAGGTTTCGATTTGGCGTTGCAGTTGGTTGAGTTCGTCGCTGCTATGGCCAGGGTTTAGGTCATTAAGGAGGTTTACTACGGCGACCATGCCGCGCAGCTCTGTGGCACTTAAGCTAACCCCTGGAAGTTCAAACGCTTCAAGTGCTTCGTTGAAGTAAGCATAAAGGCGCGTGTCGCTGTTGTAGCTCAGAGGCGCTTGGTACTGCTCGGTCAGTTGTTGCAAGGCTTCTTTGACTACGCTTGGGCTGGCCGCTAATTCTGCCGCGAGGGTCATTAGGTTGAGGCCTTCTGGATGTTTTTTAAACAGGCTGTGCAGTCTTTGTACTTGATCGGTTGTTACCATATGCGAGCCTTGTTTTTTTGTTGGTTTTTTTAACTATTTTGGTTGCAAACCTTGCTTATGGCCCATACTTTAAAGAGCATAGACATGAATTAATAGATACTGATTAGAAGGAAGTTGTAGTAATGATTAAGGTGATTATCGAACGTCAGATTGCTGAAGGTATGGAATCAACTTATGACAATGCCATCAAGAAGACGCTAAGCGCTATGATTTCAGCTCATGGCTATGTGTCTGGCGCGACGTATAAAGATGCCGAAGATGATAACCATCGTGTCATCATTACTAATTGGACGAGTTTAGATGCTTGGAAGAAGTGGAGTAAATCTAATGATCGTGCCAATGCCATTGCGGCGATTAAGCCAATCCTGAAAGACCAAGAGAAATTTACCGTTTTAACGGCGTAAACTTTCTCAGTGTAAATTGGTTATTGGTGGGCAGCGCCCACCAAACTATTCACTTCACGACAATACAAATCAACCGATCTGACGTTTAACAAACGCCGCAACAGCCTTTGCTGTGAGATCTAGGTGGTGTTCGTAAACAAATCCTGATGCCTTCCTTGGTTTTAGGTCATGGTTTCCATCTTCTAACCACTCAAGTTCAATGCTTTTGTCTAACGTGTATCCGGCAACATCGTCTTTCGTGCCCATTGTATCTCGTGTGCCCTGAACCATAAGCAGCGGTTTACGCAGTTTTCCAAGGTGGCTGGTACGCTGCTTCTCAGGTTTTCCCGGTGGATGAAACGGGTACCCTAAACTCACACACCCTTTGATCAATGCATCAACGTTTTCCAAGTTGCCGATGTCTGCATCGTTAGCGACCATTGATGCAATGCGCCCTCCCATGCTTTTTCCACCAATAACACATGGGCGCGCAAGGTTGGCAATGATGTCCTGCCAAGCGACTATTAACTTGGGCGCACGATCGGGCGGGCGTTTTTTTCCGTCTTCCTGACGCTTAATCATGTAAGGAAAATCAAATCGCACAACGTATATGCCCTCGTTAGCAATACGAGATGCCATGTCTGTCATAAAATCACTTTGACTATCAGCTCCAGCGCCATGAGCTATGATAAGTAAAGGATTTTTATCCTTGCCGTTGAATGTATAATCTTTGTACAATTTAATCTCCTCTTTTAACTGTGGGTGATGGTAACTGCGTAACCTGTGCTTGAATACCTTGAGCCAAATCAATGCGAGTATTAGCAACGAAGCTACTATTCACTGACTGACAAGGACTGGGTAATCATTCCGATGCAGTAATAGGCTGTGTGAGATTTTACTTTTTGGCCGAATCTCACACAATTACAGTGATAACGAATCTCATTTGCTTTTAAAATCAAGGATTTTGTTTTAACACTATGAAATTTCAGGTGTTTTTTCTGACGTTTATTTGCAAAAAGAGGCTCAAAACACCATAATTGCGCCGATTTTTTCAACCCTCAATCCCACGCTGTTTAATGGAATCCAATCATGAGCACAGCATTTGACCATCCCGAATACAACTACAAGGTGGTAAGACAGTTTGCCATCATGACGGTTGTCTGGGGCATAGTTGGCATGGCGGTCGGTGTCCTCATCGCTGCACAGTTAGCATGGCCTGAACTGAACTTTGATACTCCTTGGTTATCTTTTGGACGTATCCGTCCCCTACACACCAATACGGTGATTTTTGCTTTTGGTGGTTGTGCTTTGTTCGCCACCTCATACTACATCGTGCAGCGTACCTGTCGTGTTCGCTTGTTCTCCGATACGTTAGCAAGTTTTACATTCTGGGGCTGGCAAGCCGTTATCGTTGCTGCTGCGATCACTCTGCCAATGGGCATGACTTCTACTAAGGAGTACGCCGAGCTTGAGTGGCCAATTGATATCCTAGTGACTTTGGTCTGGGTATCTTATTGCGTGAACTTCCTTGGCACCTTGGCGATTCGTAAAGAAAGCCACATCTATGTTGCTAACTGGTTCTTCGCTGCCTTTATGATCATGATTGCGATCCTTTATGTTGTGAATAACTTGGCCGTGCCAGTATCACTGACTAAGTCGTACTCTATTTACGCCGGTACTATCGACGCCATGATTCAGTGGTGGTGGGGCCATAACGCGGTAGGTTTCTTCCTGACTGCAGGCTTCCTCGGCATCATGTACTACTTCGTACCTAAGCAAGCGGGTCGCCCGGTTTACTCGTACCGTTTGTCGATTGTTCACTTCTGGGCGTTGATTTCAATCTACGTTTGGGCTGGTGCTCACCACTTGCACTACTCTGCTCTACCAGATTGGGCGCAAACTTCAGGTATGGTTATGTCTTTGATCCTTCTTGCGCCTTCTTGGGGCGGTATGATCAACGGTATGATGACCCTATCAGGCGCTTGGCATAAGCTTCGCACCGATCCTATCTTGCGCTTTTTGGTTGTCTCTTTGTCTTTCTACGGTATGTCTACCTTCGAAGGCCCAATGATGGCTATCAAGACAGTTAACGCGCTGTCTCACAACACTGACTGGACCATCGGCCACGTACACTCTGGTGCGTTAGGTTGGGTGGCTATGGTGTCTATCGGTGCGCTGTACCACTTGATTCCTATTATGTTCGGTCGTAAAGCTGGCGAAATGTACTCGACTAGTTTGATCAACCTGCACTTCTGGTTGGCAACAATCGGTACGGTTCTGTACATCGTTGCGATGTGGGTGAACGGTATTATGCAGGGCCTGATGTGGCGTGCAGTGAACGAAGACGGCACCCTAACTTACAGCTTTGTTGAGTCTGTTGAAGCGTCTCACGGCGGCTACGTTGTTCGTGTTATCGGCGGTGCGTTCTTCCTGACCGGTATGCTGATCATGTTGTTCAACGTTTACATGACCACCCGTGACGCGAAGCGTGAAGCTAACGCTGTTGCGGCACAGGCATAAGGAGCTCAATTCATGAAGCATGAGACTATTGAAAAAAACTTGCCACTGATGGTGGTAATGATTGTTATCGCTCTGAGTTGGGCAGGTTTGGTAGAGATCGTTCCTTTATTTTGGGACACCGACACCAACAAGCCTGTTGAAGGCCTTAAGCCACATACGGCACTGGAGCTAGAAGGCCGTGACATCTACATCCGTGAAGGTTGTCACGTCTGCCACACCCAGATGGTTCGTCCATTCCGTGCAGAAACTGAGCGCTACGGCCCTTACTCTGTCGCTGGCGAATCCGTTTACGAACACCCATTTTTGTGGGGTTCTAAGCGTACGGGTCCTGATCTAGCGCGTTTGGGTGGTCGTTATTCCGATGAATGGCACCGCGCTCACATGTACAACCCTCGTGATGTTGTACCTGAGTCAAAAATGCCGTCATACCCTTGGCTGTTCGAAGATAAAGTCGATGGGCGTGACACTCCTAACAAGATGAAAGCACTGCGTATGGTCGGCGTACCGTACACAGATGAAGACATCGAAGGTGCTAAAGAAGCTGTTGATGGCGTAACCGAGATTGAAGCTCTGGTTGCCTACTTACAGCAGCTTGGCACTGTGATCACCAAACGGTAATCGTATGGATATTAACGACGTTCGTGGGCTCGGTTCACTCTTTGCTTTGGTCGCCTTCCTAGGAATCATCTGGTGGGCGTACGGCTCAAGCCGCCGCAAGCGGTTTGAGGAAGACGCTAAGATTCCGTTCAGCGAGAACGAAGAAATGCCCACTGACGACGATAAACATCGGAGCAATTAATTATGTTATCTACATTTTGGCAAGTATGGATCATGGCAATCGTATTCGGTTCCATGATCGCCTGCGGCCTATTGATCCTTTATGTAAGTAAAGGGCAGCGCAAAGACGAAACAACCAGTGAAACTACTGGTCATACCTATGATGGCATTGAAGAACTAAATAACCCGCTGCCACGTTGGTGGGTGATCATGTTCTGGGGCACCATCGTGTACGGTTTCTTGTACATAGGTGCATACGGCCTAGGTAACTTTGATGGTCTTTTGACTGTTAAAGTCGATGGCGAAGACGTGACTTGGACGTCTACTAACCAGTGGAAAGCTGAAGTTCAGGCGTTTGAAGAAGAAATCGCCCCGCTTTACGCTGGCTACCTAGCAACGCCTATTGCTGAATTGGCAAAGAACGAAGATGCCTTACAAACCGGCCAGCGCCTGTTTAAGAGCAACTGCTCTGTATGTCACGGCACTAATGCAATGGGCGCTCAGGGCTTCCCGAACTTAACCGATAACGACTGGTTATGGGGTGGCACTCCTGAGAACATCAAACATACGCTTATGTATGGTCGTCAGGCAGCGATGCCAGCTTGGGGCACGACCCTAGGTGATGAAGGCATTGCTGATATGACGGAATACGTTCGCAGCCTATCAGGCCTTGACCACGACGCTGAAGCGGCTGAAAAAGCAGCACCTAAATTCCAGATGTTGTGTATGGCATGTCACGGTGCAGACGGTAAAGGCAACCAGTTGGTTGGCGCACCAAATCTGACCGACGAAATCTGGCTGTATGGCGGTTCAACTAAGCAGATCAAGTTTACTCTGCGTAATGGCCGTAACGGTAAGATGCCAGCTCAGGCTGATATTCTTGGTGAAGACAAGGTTCACGTTCTATCCGCTTACGTTTATTCCCTTTCAAACGGTGAATAATATTTAGCAAGAGGCGTCGCACTCTTGTTGAAGAAAAGCTGAGATAGATCAGTAAATCTAAAGAAAGCGACCTTAGGGTCGCTTTTTTTTCACCTATACACCAGCACAAACCATATAATTACTGCGTTATATAGAGTTAGCCCTACTGGTACAAAAGTGAGTGTTGCATGAGTAAAATTCCGGTCAAAGACATATCCAAAGAACCTGAAATGGTGTCGCTCTACAAGAAGCGTGAAAAAATTTACGTTCGAGAAATACACGGTCTATTTCAAAAGCTACGCTCAGTCTCACTTTGGTTATTAATGCTGGGCTACTTTGGAACACCGTGGCTGAACTTAGGAGAACGACAAGCGGTTTTATTTGATCTCCCAGCTCGTCAATTTCATATTTGGGGCATGACCTTCTGGCCACAAGATTTTATGCTGCTTTCATGGATACTCATTATCTGTGCCTTCGGCCTGTTCACTATTACTAATCTCGCCGGGCGAGTCTGGTGTGGTTACACCTGCCCGCAGTCTGCTTGGTCGTTTATCTTCATGTGGATTGAGGAACGTACTGAAGGCACGCGCAATCAACGCATTAAATTAGACAAAGCCCCTAACAGTATTGAGAAAATACGAAAAAAAGCCTTAAAACATACAATGTGGCTCGTCGTCGCCGCTTGGACAGGCATTACCTTTGTTGGTTACTTCGCCCCTATTCGAGAATTAGTGCCTGACTTCTTTATGTTTGATATCAGTGCTTGGGCCTTTTTCTGGATCGGCTTTTTCACCGTGGCCACGTACATCAACGCCGGATGGATGCGTGAGCAAGTGTGTATCTACATGTGCCCTTACGCTCGCTTCCAATCGGTTATGTACGATTCAGATACGTTAGCGGTGTCCTACGACCCTAATCGTGGCGAGCCACGAGGCAAACGCAGCAAAAACAAAGCAAAAGCCGCCGAACAAGAAGCGCTTGGTGACTGTGTTGATTGTTCTATGTGCGTTCAGGTATGCCCTACCGGTATCGATATTCGTGATGGTTTGCAATATCAATGTATTGGCTGTGCACTGTGTATCGATGCCTGTGATGACATCATGGAAAAATTAGATAAGCCAAAAGGCTTGATCCGTTACACGACTGAAAATGAATTAGCTGGCGGTAAGATACATTTAATGCGCCCTCGCCTATTTGGTTACAGCGCGGCGGTGTTTGCCATGATGGGCATGTTGGCCTTCACCATTTATGATCGCACCCCATTCCAACTCGATATCGAACGTGACCGTGGGCGCCTGTATCAAATGACAGTCAACGACACCGTTCAAAACAGCTACACATTAAAATTAATTAATATGTCGCAAGAACCGAAGAGTTACAGCCTAAGCGTCGAGGGGCTTGATGGCTTAAATATCATCGGAAAAACAGACTTCGATCTCGACGTTAATCAACTCAAGGAAGTTTCCATCAACTTGGAAATTGATCCTGAAGTAACAAAAACGAAAGCCAGTAAAACCAACATTGAATTTATCATCAGTGAAACGGCCACTGGCGAAGAGATCACCCGAGAAGAAAGTCGCTTTATTGCTCCGCGCAGTTAAATACGCCGCAATAAAACAGATAATTTTAGCTGCACACGGCATCCAAAAGGCCGAATAGCTGGAGCCTAGCCGCCTGAGTGAGTAAACTTAGGCGGCTTTTTAGTTACCGACCTAACTCCATTCGTTTTAGAAGCATTGTGAGAGAGTAATGACTCAGGAAAAGTTTACGCCTTGGTACAAAGAACCCTACATGTTGTTAGTCGCTGGCATTCCCGTTATTGCGGTAATCTGGGGGTTAAACATGGTCAGACTCGCATTGGACGCACCAGATACACTCGTAAGCGACAGTTACTACAAAGATGGCGTGACCTTCACTGAGAGCTACAAACTGGATCAAGCCGCCGACCGCCTACAAGCCGAAGCCGTCATGACCTTCAACACCGATGAAATTAGCCTAAATTTAACCGGCTACTTTGACGCTCAACCAAACACACTGCAGCTAGAACTGATCCATCCGACACTCGAAGATCGTGACGTCACAGTACTACTCCAACGTATGCCCGATGGCCGTTTTATGGGCGTCAATGAAATCGAATTGCCCGCTCGTCGGCACGTTTGGCTAAACAGCCCTGAACAAGGCTGGCGTTTGCGTCTGACCCATTTTATTGAATCGGATAAGGCCTTCACTCTGAGTTATCAATGAGCGTAACTCCTCAACAGTGCGACTGCTTTCACTGCGGTGAAGTCATCAAAGGCGATATCCAGTGGCACGCCGCCATTGACGGTGTGCAGCAGCCCATGTGTTGCCCCGGCTGCAAAGCCGTTGCTGACACTATCGTTGCCTCGGGCTTAAAAGACTATTACCGTCACCGTACTGACTTGCCGGAAATATCTCCCGCCGAAGATGATTCAACCGATATCACAGCACGCGATACGCTAACCCTGTACGACAGTGACGCCATGCAGCGTCGCTTTGTCGCCCGTTTTGACGGTAAAGCTGAAGCCACACTGGTTATAGATGGCATTAGTTGTGCCGCCTGTGCTTGGTTAATCGAGCATCGCGTCAACCAGTTACATGGCGTCGAGAAGGCCACACTCAACCTCTCGAATCATCGTTTGGTCGTTAGTTGGCGTGACGACGACATCCGCATTTCACAAATTTTCGAAGCCATATACCGCCTCGGCTACAAAGCCGCGCCGTTCTCGGCCACGGCAGAAGATGAGCAGCGCCAACAAGAAAGTAAAAAAGCCATCAAGCGCCTAGCGGTTGCTGGTATTGGCATGATGCAAGTAATGATGATGGCCGTCCCTCTTTATGCAGGCATGGCGCAGCAATACGAAATATTCATGCGCTTTGCCTCCATGATTATGACTACTCCCGTGGTCTTATACAGTGCCAAGCCTTTTTTTGAAGCCGCGATACGAGATTTAAAAACGCAGCATCTCACGATGGATGTACCGGTATCGTTGGCCATTTTGCTCGCCTTTTGCGCCAGTATTTGGAGCACCTTCAATCAAGGTGCAGAAGTCTATTTCGACTCCGTCTGCATGTTTACCTTCTTGCTATTGCTTGGGCGATTTTTAGAAATGCGCGCCCGACACCGTATGGGCAAAGCCGGTAATAATTTAATGACTCTTCTACCCACCGTGGCCTATCGGTTAACTGAGTCTGAGGACGACATTATTGCCACTGAAGATATTCAAGTGGGCGATTTACTACGAATCAAACCCGGCCAACCGATTCCTGCGGATGGCGTTGTTAGTGAAGGAAGCTCAAGTGTTGATGAAGCAGCGCTTACCGGAGAATACCTACCACTCAATAAAACCGTGGGAGATGCGCTGATTGGCGGGACGATAAACGTCGATAGCCCGATGATCATGCGGGTCACTGCCACAGGCGCGGAAGCGCAACTATCGACCATTGTGCGCTTGATGGATCGGGCACAACAAGAAAAGCCAAAAATCGCATTATTAGCCGACCGTATTGCCAGTAAATTTGTTGCCGCTGTACTCATTGTCTCGGCGTCGGTGTTTGGGTTCTGGTTTTATCAAGGAGAGCCAGACGCCTTCTTTATCGCTCTATCAGTTCTTGTGGTGACATGCCCGTGCGCCCTCTCGTTAGCTACCCCCACTGCACTGACAGCAGCCACTGCCGCCTTACGAGAGCGCGGGCTACTCATCAGTAAAGGCCATGTATTAGAGACACTGAATCAAGTAAATCGAGTGGTCTTTGACAAAACCGGCACACTTACGATTGGCCGTTTAACGTTAGAAGAAGTGAAGGAATGTCGTGATCTTAATAGCTCTGAACTTTGCCAACTGGTCGCCAGTTTAGAAGCTCACTCAGTTCACCCAATTGCACGAGCCTTCAGACAATTCAGCCAGCTCGGCAGCACCCAACTAGACATTACCGAGATTGAGCACCACCCAAGCCAAGGCGTTAGCGGACGATGGCAAGGCCGAACCCTGCGTTTTGGTCGACCAGACTTTGCCATAGCGAATTCACCAGACTCAGCAGAATCAAGCGCAAGCATACCTCAGAGTAAAACTGGACAGTGGTTGCTGCTAGCTGATGAAAAAGGCCCCTTAGGTTGGTTTTTACTCGACGATGCTATTCGCCGTAGTTCAGCGCCACTTATCTCAGCGCTTAAGAATATGAACATCCAAGTGTCATTACTTACCGGTGATCCTGGAAACTCTGCGTCTCATGTCGCCCAAAGCATTGGCATAACAGACTTTTCAACGGGTTTGTCCCCCGCCGATAAGTTACAGCAAGTTCGAGAATGGCAAGCTCAGGGCGACACCGTTTTGATGGTTGGAGATGGGATTAATGATGTTCCGGTACTTGCTGGTGCTGATATTTCACTCGCCGTCAGCGAAGCCAGCGACCTTGCAAAAACCAATGCCGATACCTTACTCACCAGCGGGCAGCTTGGTGTGATTGCTGAAGCATTAGAAAAAGCCGTGACCACAAGACGTGTGATTCGCCAGAACATCACTTGGGCGTTAATATACAACCTGATTGCTCTGCCACTGGCCGCCGCAGGGCTTGTTCCTCCCTGGGCCGCCGCGATTGGAATGTCGTTTAGTTCATTGCTGGTTGTTTTAAATGCCTTACGGTTAACACGTCAGTCGCACAGTGCTCAAGCTCATGGCCACAATCAGCCGATTTAAAATTCAGCTGATAAATTAACTGCCTACACTCCGAGGTTTGATCGTGGATATTATTTACGTCTTAGTCCCCCTTTCGATTGTGCTGATCTTAATTGCGATACTTATCTTCTCTTGGGCAGTAAAAGGCGGGCAATTTGATGACCTTGATTCACCTGCCCATAGAATCTTGTTTGATGACGACGATCACCTGATCGACCGCAAAGAATCACCAACCAAGACAGATACCGCTAAAGATCCGGGGTCAGAAAAAAAGAATGACTGAACCCCTCTCCATTCTTACTGCGTTAATGCTTGGGCTGTTTGGGGCCAGTCATTGCCTTGTCATGTGTGGCGGAATTGCCGCCGCCGCCGGACACGCCGGAGGCAAACATAAAATACGTGCTGCTGTTCTATTCAATGTAGGCCGTCTTACTAGCTACACCTTCGCTGGTTTTATTGTGGGTTATGCTGGTCTTTGGCTGGGTGAGCAACATCAAATACTCATGCTTACCCTGCGGACTATCGCCGGGACGATGCTCATACTTATGGGGCTGTACGTCGCTAAATGGGCCACTTGGTTAACTCAAGTTGAGAAACTTGGGCAAGGGCTATGGCGTTTTATTCAACCCAGCGCGCAAAAACGCTTAGGCAAAACCGACATGCTCAGCCAGCTCATATTGGGGATGCTTTGGGGGTGGTTACCCTGCGGCTTAATCTACAGCACACTCAGCTGGGTGGCCGCCAATGGCAGCCCGATAGATGGCGCACTGGCCATGCTTGCCTTTGGCGCAGGCACACTTCCCGCTATATTTTCGGCAACCTTAGCCTCCGCTACAATCATGTCGTTTATTAACCACAAGTTCGTCAGGGCTATTGCGGCACTATTACTGATCGGTTATGGTGTTTGGACTCTTATTTCTGCTTGGTACATGGTACTGATGCAGGCCTGAACTACAGCGAATGAGAAACAGAATTATTCATGAAAACGTCAGCTGATGCCCCACTACGTGGCGCCCAACCTCATTGTCAGACATGCTCATTAAACGCGCTATGTCTGCCCTTATCCCTGACTGAAAACGACATGGAAAAGCTCGACGATATTATTCGTCGTGGACGCCCGATTCAAAAGGGCCAGCTCCTGTTTAAACAAGGTGATGAATCTCAATCTGTCTTTGCCGTTCGCACAGGTGCACTGAAAACCTACACGCTTGCTAGTAACGGTGAGGAACAAATTACAGGGTTTCATCTTGCCAGCGAATTAATTGGATTGTCTGGCTACGACGCCGGCAAATATCCACTAACCGCAAAAGCACTCGAAACCACCACCGTCTGTGAAATTCCAATGCCGCAGCTGGATGATCTTGCTGATGACCTACCCGACTTGCGCAAACAGCTGATGCGTACGATGGGAACCGAAATTCGCCACGATCAAAACATGATGCTACTACTGAGTAAGAAAAACGCCGATGAACGCGTCGCCTCCTTCTTGCTGGATATTTCACAACGCTACCAACGTCGGGGATTTTCAGCCACACATTTCCGTCTACCTATGTCACGTGTCGACATCAGTAACTACCTTGGATTAGCGGTAGAAACGGTGAGCCGTGTATTTACTCGCTTCCAGAAAAACGAGTGGATTGAAACTCAAGGCAAAGAAATCATTTTGCTCGATAACAACACACTTTATGACCTTGCGGGATTAACCCCAGTCAATGAGAAGTGTCTGCACGAAGCCTGAGATCTCCATACCGCCTTATAGATCACCTGAAAATTAATGCCGTCGATGCGCCACTTACTTGTGACAAACTCGACGGTTTTAAGTAAATCACACCAAACCCGCAAAGTATTAAGCACCAGTGAGATCTATATCACTATGCTGACATCATAAGGTATGTAAATTGCCTGATATGGATATATGACAAGCCAACACACAAAGTATTGACGCAGGGGTGGCTGATAATGGGTATAGATGCAGAAGATTTTCGAATCTATGTGATCCGTCCAACGTTACAGAAGCTAGATATACACAGTCCAGCGGCTGAGCTCTTATTGATGGGGACTGCCGCGGCTGAGTCAGAACTTGGGGCTTTCTTAAAAACCGAGGGGCAACGTACCGCCGGGATTTATCGCATGCATGGGTTAACCCATCGGCATATATGGGATGACTACCTAGCCGAGCGGCCAGAGCTTGCCAGTAAAGTACGTGGTATTGCCAGCCAACATGAATTTCTGAACAACCCCCATGCTGAGTTAACCACCAACCTCGCGTATGCGACCGCCGTTACCTGGCTTGCTTATGTTCGCCACCCAGAATTCTCGTTGCCTAAAACCGCCTCAACTTTGTTATTAGCAACACTATGGAAGAATTGTTATCACTTACGTGATGATATGAAAGTTGAAGATTTCATTGAGCGCTACGAAGCCCTGATTGAATCTGATACGGCCGTTGCCTAACCTGCCAACTAAATTCAACAGCGCTTCTGACGGTTCCTATAAACCCCACATTCTGGTATAAAACGCACGCAATCCGTGGGGTAAATCATGTCTGAATCGAACATCCAAGCCAGTACTCAAAACATTACTGACACCGCTACTGATACCAGTGCCGAGCATCTTGTGTCTGAAGCACAGCGTAAAGCCAAATTTGAGTTCAATAAGCTTCAAAAACGTCTGCGCCGTAATGTAGGCAAGGCAATTGAAGATTATTCAATGATCGAAGAAGGCGACAAGGTCATGGTTTGCCTGTCAGGCGGTAAAGACTCTTACACCATGCTGGATATTTTACTGGGCTTGCAAAAAAGCGCCCCGGTGAATTTCGAGATTGTCGCCGTTAATATGGATCAGAAGCAACCTGGCTACCCTGAGCACATTCTCCCGGCGTATCTTGAAGAGGTGGGCGTCCCCTTCCACATCATTGAGAAAGATACCTACAGTGTCGTTAAAGAGATCGTCCCGGAAGGCAAAACCACCTGCGGTTTATGCTCACGCCTTCGTCGTGGCACGCTCTATGGATACGCTGAATCCATTGGTGCCAACAAAATTGCGCTGGGCCATCACCGCGACGACATCATCGAAACGCTCTTTTTGAACATGTTCTTTGGAGGCAAACTAAAAGCCATGCCGCCCAAGCTTCTGAGCGATGATAAAAAACATATATTGATTCGCCCACTGGCGTACTGCAAAGAGAAAGACATTGAAGCCTTCTCAAAAGCCAAAGAATACCCGATCATTCCGTGTAATTTATGTGGCTCACAAGAAAATCTACAACGTCAGAATATCAAGATGATGTTAAGTCAGTGGGAAAGAGAGTATCCGGGACGCAGCGAAAATATCTTTGCTTCGGTATGCAATGTAGCACCGTCTCAACTTGGTGATCGCACCCTGTGGGACTTCAATGACTTGCAAAACCAACAAGAGAAGAACCCACAATTTGAGCGTTTGGATGTTGTCCAAATCGACTGAGTGCCTTATCTGAGCGCCTGAATATTCAGGTGCTCACACACCCCCGTCCATTTTACGCGTCACATTGACCGTTAACTCACCCGGCCCACGCAATAAAAAATCAAACTCATAACGACGCTCATTGACCATATCTTCCGCACGCGCTTTTAAACGGCAGGCATCGCGCCCTAACACTGCTGTTGGTAACTCCATACGAACCATGTATTCACGGTCCAATTCTTCAACGGCCAAGGTGGAAACCGCTTCAGTGGGTGCGCCAGCAATACCTTCTCGAATCCACTGAACATACAACCCATGATGACCATCATCATGCTCACGACGTATCAAACGAATATAACCTTCAGCGGATTCTGATTTCCATGGACAGACTTTCACTACAGCATCGACCCACACCGGCAATTGATACACCTCGGTTAAGGCATCAGCACGCGCTGCCACCACTGACATCAATTGAAAAGTGAGAGCAAACAAAACTGCTCGGCATAACTTAGTGCTCATAAATGAAAACCTCCTACTAAAAAAGCCTAGCAGATCGGCTCGAAGATGCGTCCCAGTCTGGACGCTGATAATGCACAGCCTCAATAAAATAAGTCACTTCGCCTTTGGGTAAATTCACGGTCACATCATCATCAACCGACTTACCTAATAAGCCACGTGCTAAGGGCGCATCGACGCTAATGTAGCCATTGGGCAAATCAATTTCATCCTCGCCGACGATGCGATAACGCAAAATCTCTCCGCTATCCTCGTCTTCGAGTTCGACCCAGGCACCAAAAAATATCTTGTTTACATCCGCAGGGCTGCGATCAACCACGGTGATGGCCTCAACTCGTTTCCGCAAAAAACGTACACGCCCATCTATCTGGCGTAACCGCTTTTTGCCATAAATGTACTCGGCATTCTCTGAGCGATCCCCGAGTTTGGCCGCGTCGGAGACTTCCTGTGTGACCTTAGGGCGCTCTTTACGCCAGAGAAAATCCAACTCGTCTTTTAATGCCTGTAAGCCTTCAGGAGTAATCAAGTGCGCACGTCGTGGGAGTGGTTTTTTAGTTTCCGAGTCGTTTTCAATCATGTGTTATTTTTCACCATTGTCATCAAATGGGGGTCATGTAAACGATGTCATCTAATTGCAACAAGACACAAGGAGCATGTCCTTTTAGAGTACGTTCTTCTTTGAGCCGTTTTTTTGAGTATGAAGCATAGCGAATGATAAAACGCAGCGTAAACTTGGTTGTTGGTTTTTTTCTAGTCATTTGCGGGATCATTATCACACCTCTTCCAATCCCTGTCGGCTTAATCCTCATCGTATTGGGTTTATCCCTGCTTGTGCCAGCATTACCTGTGCTACGGCGCTGGCTGACCTTAGCGCGCTCTCGTTTCCCTAAACTGTCTAATAAGCTGCAGAGTATTCGTCATCGATTGCCTAAGTTCGCCCGTAATTTGATTGACCATACCGAGCCTCAAACAGAGTCGGCACCAAATCACATCAAGCCCAATCAACACAAATCCAAGCGACACAAGCCTAAAGGTAAATAACGGGCACTTATGCTAGTTTTACTTTATGACTGAAACAAATGAAATACACCGCGATACCGTGGTAGATAAGCAAGACGCCTTGTCTGAAACAATTCACCTGATGACAGACTTGATTGCCAGCTATCTGGCCGACGGCACGCAATGCTCCGAGTTTGAGTTGATCAAGTGGTTGCAAGCCCCCGATCAAGGCGTCTTTCGCGCCGATGCAATGTCAGACAGCGTCACGCTGTTTCGCTCTCACTTTTTAGTCATGCACTGCCTCTATCAATTACGCAATCACTGGCTAACCGAACAGCGAGGTTTCCTTGAGATCAGCGCATTAAACATTATTCTTAGGCCTGTCAGCGAACGAGCTGAGCACACGCTTAAATCCACCATGGCCAAGCAAGATCCGTTAGCTGCTTACTATCTTGATTTAAACGAACTCGAAACCGATGAAGAAAGCATCGATGCTCTATTGAACGATTTCTGGCGACGCATGGTCATACCTGATAATTACGACGCCGACCTGGCAACATTAGAACTGCAACCGCCGGTTGACTCAATCAGCGTGCGACAGCAATACCGTCGTTTAGCCATGCGCCACCACCCAGACAAAGGTGGAGACGGCGAGCAGTTCCGCAGAGTCAGTGCAGCGTATCAACGCTTAAAACAAGGGTTTTAGCCTTCTATTTTAGAAAGGTATTCGAGGAATTTCATGCGCCTACTTTTCATTGTGTTAATGGCAATCAGCCATCATGCCTTCAGCTTAGTGGTACTTCAGTATCACCATGTAGACGCTTCAACCCCCAGCATCACCAGTGTGACTCCCGAGCAGTTTGCTCAACATATGGCGCTGCTTGAAGAAGAAAAGATGGTGGTCGTCGATTTAGAGGACGTTACTCACGCCCTACTTAACGGTGAAACAATCCCTGATCGTGCCGTTGCTATTACCTTCGACGATGCCTATCAATCCATCTACGAGCATGCATTTCCTGTGTTACGAAAAAAGCACTGGCCGTTTACTGTGTTCGTCAGCACAGCAGCGGTTGATCGCGAGTTTCCAGACATGATGACCTGGGAACAGCTGAGAGACTTGTACAGCGAAGGAGCGGTCATTGCGAACCATACTCAAGATCATCCTTACCTGATCAACACCCCTAAAGACACCGAGAAAGAAATCTTCTGGCAAGAGCAAATCATCGACGCTGAAAAACGTCTTTTGGAAGAGATTGGAGAAAGCCCGAAAATCTTCGCCTACCCGTATGGTGAATACACGATCCCGATGGCCGAATGGTTAGAAAACCAAGGCTTTATCGCCTTTGGCCAGCAAAGTGGAGCGATAGGACAGAACAGCCACCCGCAGGTACTGCCTCGTTTTCCAGCGTCAGGGGCCTACGCTAACCTCGACACACTTCGCACTAAATTGAACTCGCGATCCTTCGGCATTGGTCGTGATGAAGTTGTCGATCCGGTGATTAAAAAGCGTATTCCGAAATTAACACTGCGCATCCCTATTGAAGACTTCGACCCAGACACCTTGCAATGCTACGCCGCCGGATTAGGCGAAATGGATATATCCCCTAAATCACGCAGGGGGAAAGTGACCGTCGTGCTCAAGCAAGAGAAGCAAATTGAATCAGGACGTGGACGCTATAACTGCACGGCACCTAGCTTAAGTGATCCTAAACGCTTTTATTGGTATTCCCAGCTGTGGATTAATACTGACGTGGAAAATCGCTAGTAAGGCAGAACGGTCAAAACAACGCGGAAACAGGCCTACAAAAGCTCCAACCCTGATTGGTTAATGCGTTTATCACGAGCGCGCCAGTCTGGCAGGCATTGGGTCATTCGGGCTTTAAATCCCGGCCCATGATCAAAGTGCTCTAAGTGGCAAAGCTCGTGCACGACCACCAGCTCAATGAGATCCTCGGGTAACGACATTAAGGCCAAGTTCAAATTGATATACCCTTTTTTCGACAAGCTCCCCCAGCGCGTCCGCATGTGCTTCACACGCAGTACTGGACGCTCGACACCAAAGCGATCAAATTCAGGCCACCAGCGATCAATGAATTGGTTAAAAACAAGCTTGGCTTCATGGCGTAACCATTTATCCATCGCTTTAGCACGTTGCTCGGCACTCCACTCATCAGGCACCCACACCTGATCGTCGGTCACTAAGAACTCGCCCAAGGCACTACCGACATAAGGACGCTCTTTACCGTAGAGAACAAACCCTCTGTCTTGGCGCTGTTCGCGTTCTTTAACGGCCCCACGCCGCTCTTGTACCCACGCTTGATGATTTGACACAAAGGTCATCACATCCGCACGGGGGGTCTCTAGCGGGATGCGTAAATCAATGTCGCCGCTCGGGGTTACTTGTAGTCGAATGGAGCGACGAACTGAGGCAGAAACCAGCACCTTGACCTGTTCGCCTTCAATATCGCACCACATTTCCTGTTTATAGGATTTCCGCTGTCTCATAAGCCTGTTAGGATTGCCGCATCTACTACTGAAAAATTCTGAGTGTTATGACTGACCTGAATAGTATCCCAGCGTTGAATGAAGAAGAACTGGAAATCCTTGGTACTTTGCTTGATGAAGAAGCCGACCGTAATGACAGCTTCGATTTTTTTGCCATTCACGGCTTTATTACCGGCCTACTGACAGGCCCAACACCCTACGACGATCAAGCGGTTTGGGAATGTGCGTTCGAAGCAAAAACCGGCTTTACCCAAGAGCAAGAAGTGACCGTTGCTAAATTGCTATTTGCCCTGAGCAAAGAGATTCAAGCATGGCTAGATTCTGGCCAAGACTTCCCCGTCCCTTCGGATCTCACCCTGATTGATGACGAAGGCGAGCCGCCACTGGAAAGCTGGGCCATGGGCTTTATGTCTGCGGTTATTTTGCACGAAGAGTCTTGGTACGCAGATCGTGAAGAAGAAGTCGCTCAACACCTCTTCCCGATCATGTATGCGTCAGGGTTATTTATGGATGAGCCAGAAATGGCAGACATTGATGAAGACGCCGAGTTATCCGATCAAATGTGCGCGAACATCCCTGCAGCAACGGTGACCCTGTATTTGATGATGCACGGCGGAAGTTAATTCCACCAACATCAATTAATAGACTTCCGCATACGCTTGCGGAGGTCTAATCCAGACTTCAACCCGACTGTTCTTCTGACGGCCATCGTTGTCTTCTACGGCTGCTACAGGCGCTTGAGAACCAAACCCTCTGACCACATCAGGATAAATGGCTGCACGACGCAACGCACGGCTCACAGCCATTGCTCTGTGCTTGGATAGCAGCATCGTCATCTCTGCGTCATCGCTTTCTGATGCAAACCCAAACAACATCAGCTCAGCGTCAGGATGTTCCGACATAAATTCAAGTAAGCGATCCACATCACGTTGCGCTTTGTTGTCAAATTTAGCGCTGCCATTATTGAAACGGAAATTCAAACTCAAGCGATACGCGTTATTTACCAATCCTTGCATCGGCTTTGGTAAGGCTGACAAATACTCTGGAAACACGGGTTGAACCTCCTGAGAGATAAAACCAACATCCGATACCTGCTTTTGCCCTTCATTGGCGACAAAATATAGAAAATCATCAACGTAAGCGTTTGTGGGCTTACCTGCGGTGTACATATACAAACGACGCGCTAAGGCATAATCTTCCGTCGCAACGGTCAGTTTATTCGGCTGCAATGCGCCGACATTACCATCTGAAATAGCCATCAGTTTGGCATCACGAACCGATGCTAAACCAACAAACCCGATCGCACCCTGTACTTGGCTGACGGTATCAGACAAATCATTGTTCGACTCATAGCGCATGGCATTATCGATCAGAGGCATCTTGCCGAGAACCATATGACGAAAGCTATCCCACGTCCCTGAGTTTTCATCACGAGCAAACACATTGATTGCTTCATCGTTCCCCCCAAGTTGACTCCAGTTGTGAACATCACCAGAAAAAACACGACGTAAATTAGCAACACTCAACGACCTTAGGGGATTAGACGGATGAACAATAATCGCCAAACCATCAATACCGACGATATGCTCACTGTCGACATTAGTCAGATCCACGTCCTTAAATAATGATTGCTCTTTAGGCTTCACCGGACGAGAAGCCGCTGCGATATCCGTTGTTTCTTGAGCCAAAGCAGAAAAACCCGTGCCTGAGCCGTGGGCCGCAATATCAACGGTAACTTGGGCATTTCTATCTGGTAGGAAGGCCACCACACGCACCTCATTTTCAGCAATATCAACCACGCTGATTTGATTCGCACCATGTTTGGCCAGCCACGCCTTTACTAGTGCGGGCGCCAACTCGGCACCAATGGTATTAGAACCATCAATACGAAATAAGTGCTGGTAATAACCCGCTTGAACCGCTTGAAACAAAGGTGAGGCTGTCGCCGAAAAAGAGGCCATCACTGATAAAAAAATGGTTGCCGAAAGGCAGATTGAACAGATAAAACGCATAAACAGGTACTTCTGAAATTCACCAGTGGCGAACAGTACCTGTTACTTATTACAGGAATATGACAACCCCGATTAGTCTTTTAAAATCAAGGTGTTATAAATTCTTAATATACTGTCTCGATGCGGTTTGATATTGCTCTTCGCTAATTAGGTCACGAAAACCACGTAAGGTTTCAAGCGGCGCATCTACCAAAAAGCTATTCACTAACCAAGAAGGTAAACCGCCGCCGGGATCAGCGTGAGCTTCGTAAACAATCTCTATCACACCATCGTCTTGTGGCGTCATCTGCCAGTAACCTGTCATGGTACGAATACGTACATGATCATCGTTTTCAGGAAACACATCGTTACGTGCAGAAATATCGACACGTACCACATACGAATCAGGATCTTGAGATACTGAGGTCTCGCTGATGCTATCGCGGTTGGATACCGGCCACGGCATATCCGTCACCATATAATACAGTGCACTGGTATTCGACACCTGTTCGATCAAGGCCATCGCTTTACAACTGAATACCCATTTATGTGCTCGCTCCGCATCTTCCAGCAAAGCAATAGGGGCTGTTAATGTGCTTTTAACGTGAGTGATAGCACGAAAGGTCATCATGTCTGAGCCTTTTACTTTGCGAGTAAAAACGCGAATATCGTCTTTCTCATCGTAATGTGCTTCGTGCCATGCTTTGCCGGCATGTGCTGGAGCACTTGCCATCAGGGCTGCGGCCAATGACAATATAATCGTGCAAAAAGTCGTAAAAAAAGAAGTCTCCAAAATATTACGACGCATGATCAGCACTCCCGGCTTCGCTTTTACTGCCTCCCAAACAATTAGGAGACGCTGGCACTTGCTCCATACTCCGCCACTCTTCAGGGCTGTATAGATGCAATGCCAATGCATGCACAGGGCCTTGTAACTCTTCCGCAAGAATGCCATACACTTTTTGATGGCGAGCAACGGTTCTCACCCCATCAAACGCAGAGGACACCAAGGTAACTTTAAAGTGTGAGTCTGTAGCAGGGCCAGAATGCATATGGCTTTCGTTTATAATCTGCAAAAAATCTGGCGTTAACGTATGTAGTTTTTGCTCAAGTTGTTGCTCAAGTGCTTGTGCCATAGTCGACTGAATCATATACATCCCAATCAGTGAATTTGTAAAACCGTCAATACGATATTACTAACCCTGTACTCATTACTTAAGTGCCTATCAATTAAATGCCTATCACTTAAATGCCTATCACTTCGGTTACTATAAACCACCCTTTGACCGTTGGACACAGGTAGGAGTTATCGCTACAGTATTCGGCCTGATTTTTACCTATTTTAGAGAAACGGATACCGCACTTATGTCTGATTTGGAAACGCCACGTACACACTCCCTGATGGACCGCTATTACGAAGAAGAGCGCGAGCAGCGAGAGAGAGAGATGTCACTTGCCGAACTTAGCTTAAAGCTTGATGCAAATGACTTGGCGTTTCTTAGCATGATTGCTCGACGTTTCCGTAAAGGGCGTGAAGACGTAGCTCAAGAGGTGCTTTCAAGTGCCCTTCTTGATCTATTTGCACGCATTGAGCCCGGCGAACGCAAACTGATGGCCCGTGATGCTGACGAATCAGCCAAGAACAACGCCGAGAGCATCGCTGAAGAAAATGGTGTCCGTGACGTTGAATTCCGCAGTGGTTATTGGGCTCAGCAAGAACGCCAAATCACCAAGTTAGAAAAGCAACGAGAAAAAGCGGAAAAGGAAGCTGAAAAAATAACCAGCAAAAATACGGTCAAAGAAGCAAAGGTTTCACCAGCAGAGTCCGTTAAGGCACCTGAACCCGAAGCCAGCGCTGAAGAATACGAAGAAGAAGCCACACACTACCCCGAGACCAGTGCCATTGAAAAAGCCCCGGCGGCATTAGAGACTCAGGTAGAAGCTGCAAACGAGCAAGACCAGACCGAGGTCGAAAACGCCTCAGCAGCAGAATAAATCGAATCGGCGCTATTTCCGACATTATTCCGACACCCTAACGATAGGAGTGTCGGACTTACTAAATAATACTGATAAGCCTATCGGTATTATTTACGCCAAATTTTTAGCTCACGGAATTCACCAGGCCCGGCTTCCATCCACATAAGCTCGTTCTGATCAGAGAACACAAATCGATTACCCAACAAGAACCCCTCCCGGCGCCGACCGGCAACCGTCGCAGATGCGTGGCGTCCCTGTTTTCTTGCGGTATCAATAATCTCATTAGCTAAGGCATCCATTCATTATCCTCACTAGTAAGTTCTAACTTAACGTTTGTCCATAGTAGGAAGCGTCACTCCTACAGGCTTGTTCGTATTACTAAACGCCTTGTATGACACTTGTGTGTCAACGTCAGAGCAGTTGCTCTACGAGAGCCATGCTTTACAATGTGCCGCCCTTCTAACGATTCGTCAATCGGGATAATACAAAATGGCCATTCATTGGTTCCCCGGGCACATGAACAAAGCCCGCAAAAAAATTAGCGAAGCGATGCCAGACATTGATCTGGTGATCGAAGTGTTGGATGCACGCTTACCTTTCTCAAGCACCAACCCTATGGTGGATGAGCTGCGCCAAAACAAGCCTTGTATCAAGGTATTGAATAAAGCTGACCTTGCCGACCCAGCCGCGACTAAGGCGTGGGCAAACTACTTTAATAGCCAAGAAAACACCGTGGCTTTGCCGTTAGTCGCTGAAGACCGCAAACAGGTCAAACAGTTAATCACGATGGCCACCAAAGTCGGAAAATCTCAACTCGACAAAAATCGTGCAATTCGCGTCATGATCATGGGAATCCCTAACGTTGGGAAGTCCACCTTGATTAATGCCCTCGCTGGACGCTACATCGCACGTACGGGTAATGAACCTGCGGTCACCAAAACCAACCAGATGATTGACCTGAAAAACGGCATCATATTGTCGGACACCCCTGGCATTCTATGGCCAAAATTTGAAAACGAACGCAGTGGCTATCGTTTAGCCGCCAGCGGCGCAGTAAAAGATACGGCCATTGAATACACGGATGTGGCTACCTTTGCTGTTGGCTACCTAGCCCAAGCGTACCCCGCTGAGATCACCGCGCGCTTTAAACTAAAGTCACTGCCAGAGTCCGCCGAAGAACTCCTAAAAACCATCGCCGCCAAGCGGGGATGCTTGCGCCCAGGTGGCATTGTTGATGTTCATAAAGGCGCAGAAATAATTTTGCACGAACTACGTTCAGGAAAAATTGGACGTATAACCTTAGAAACACCAGAAATGGCAGAAGCTGAAATGGCAGAAATTGAACGCCTACGACGTGAGACGGAAGCAGCTGCAGCAGAGGCCGCGGCCATCGAGGCGGCAAAACACGGACGCTAAAGCGCCTATCAGAAGTGCTTTAGCCAGAGGTGCTTTCGCGCACCTCTGAAAGCGCGCGATTCTATTGGTTAGACTCTATTGGTTATCGAGTTCGCTGTTAATACGCTCGTGAACCTGAATGAAGGTGCTCCACTCGGCATCTTCATCGGCGACCACCTCAATTGGGTACAATCCATTATCCGTCGGTATCGTCTCCAATCCGGCCTTCAATACATCGAGATCTTTGCTGTAGATAATCCACTGATTAATCCCATCGTGGGTGATCATCATGGCCACTACCGAGTTCTCATCAGGTTCGAGACGCGCCTGTAACTGCTCGGTAAACGCAATGATACGCGCTTGTTCTTCCGTCGCAGGAAATCCAGTGCTGTCATCGTTGGTTTGTGCATTCCAAGCGATTTGCACGCAAAGACCGTAAAGCCCTGACTCTTTTGCTTGTGTCCAATCTTCACGAAACTGAATACTGATGGGCTTATCTTGCAGATTTCCGCTCGCCCTTACCCAGCGGTTATTAACCAGCATGGCTTATTCCTTTTTATTTTCTTACATTCAGCCTAACGGATAACGGCCAAATTGCCAACAAACCGAGTAATAGCAAGCCTTTAGGCCATCAAATTTTATTCAAGGGAATTTTCAAATAGCTAACACCGTTATCTTCAGGTGCTGGGAAGTCACCCGCCCGTATGTTTACCTGCAACGAAGGAAATATCAAACGCGGTACGGCTAACCCCGCATCCCGCTGAGTTCGTAATTCGATAAACGAATCACGAGTCTGTTTGTTACCCACATGAACGTTTTTAGCTTTTTGTTCGGCCACCGTCACAACACTGCATACAGCTCGATCCGTTGGCGGATAGTCGTGGCACAAGTGCAGATTAACGTCATCGCCTAATGCAAAGAGCGTTTGCACCGAATCATATAAGGCGTTGGCGTCCCCTCCCGGAAAATCACATCGGGCAGTGCCTGTGTCAGGCATAAATAAAGTATCGCCAATAAATGCATCCGTATCATCAACAAGATACGTCACGCAGGCTGGCGTATGCCCCGGCGTCGCGATTGCACGAACGTGAGTCTTACCTAAGGTAATCTCATCCCCCGCAGCCAATAAGATATCGAACTGCGAACCGTCGGTTGGAAAGCGTTCGCTTTCATTAAAAATGCCAGCAAACGTGTGTTGAATACCCGTAATCTGCTGACCAATAACAATTTTCGCACCAGTTCTCTGACGTATATACGCAGCTGATGTTAAATGATCAGCGTGGGCATGAGTTTCCAAAACATACACTAGAGTAGATGCAGACTCGGCAATACCTGCCAAAACTTGGTCGATAAAGTCCGTTGAAGTACGCCCTGATTTCGCGTCGTAATCAAGAACAGGATCTATAATGGCACACTGCCCAGTGGCGATGTCCGTGAGTACATGGGTAAACGTACTTGTATCATCATGAAAATAGCTTTGAATTGAATGAGTGCTAGCAGTGCTATTGGTATTCATTGAAACCTCCTAAGCTTTTAACCCTGATGCTAGATGCCTAATTCAAATAACTGCCCAGCTAATTGAAACTAAGGGTGTTCACTTCAAAGTTTATACATTGTTCTGACTTGCTGAAATTATTGTATTAGAATATTCTTATTTAGCAATATTGAATTTTGCTTTTATTTATCCAGTACCCATAACTTGATCGCGTATAACAGCAGGAAGGTATATGACACTCAACGCTGAAACGCACATCAACAACCGCGAAGCTGCCGTTCGCTTATTGAAGGCGATGGCCAACGAACATAGACTCGACATACTGTGCGCACTTAGAGACGGTGAAGCCTCGGTATCTGAACTGTGTGAGCGCTTGGCGTTACATCAAACTACTGGCAATTCACTCAGCCAGTCGGCGCTGTCACAACACCTTGCACTGCTTAGAAATGAGCATCTGGTTATTTGCCGTCGAGATGCCCAATCTATGTGTTATTCATTAAATGGCGAGCACGCCATACATGTTATCTCATTGTTAAATAGGCTGTATGCATCATGAAATTCGCTAATACCCTACTGCCTTGGGATGCAACACGATTAATACCCGACATCAGTGCCGGGGTAATTATTGCAATCATGCTCGTACCTCAAGCCATTGCTTATGCGTTTTTAGCTGGCCTTCCACCTGAAGCCGGTCTCTTTGCTTCTTTATTGCCTTTACTGGCCTACGCCTTACTTGGCAGTAGCCCAACTTTAGCAGTCGGGCCCGTCGCTATTATTTCTCTGATGACGCTCGATGCTTTGCATGGAGTCGTCGAGGTATCCGGTGCCAACTACCCCGCTTATGCCACCCTATTAGCGGCTATGACGGGCACATGGCTATTAATCTTTTTTACCATTGGTCTTGGCAGTTGGACATCCTTTATCAGTCATTCTGTGATCTCTGGTTTTACCAGCGCTGCGGCACTCGTCATTATTATCAGTCAGCTCACCTACTTTACTGGGCTTGAAGTTCCCCGCGGAGGTCCAGGATGGGAGCCGTTACGCTTTACTGTCGAGCATTGGTGGGACATTGCTTTAACCCCCCTCTTGCTCGGTATTGGCGGCATAATTCTAGTATTAGTCTGGCAACAAATGATCCCTGTGGTCTCTGCGCGTTTAAAGCTCAATTCGTCTCTGGCTACCTTAGTTAATCGCAGTGGACCGCTCATACTGATTATTTCCGCCACGCTCGTTACGCTGGGCTTTCAATTAAACACCGACACCGTCGGCATGATTCCTTCTGGCTTACCCTCTTTAAGCTTTCCTGCAGTTAGCACAATGAATTGGCAAGCTTTACTACTGCCCTCGGCTATTTTGGCCCTGATTATTTTTCTTGAGAGCTTATCCATCGCCAACACGATGGCGCGTGAACAAAAACGCCGCATACTTCCAAACCAAGAATTACTGGCTCTAGGCATTGCTAACCTTGCCGCCTCTATAACACAGGCCATGCCCGTGGCAGGTGGCTTTGGCCGAAGTATGGTGATGGTATCTTCAGGCGCCCGTAGCCAATGGGCGGCGGTGGTCACTTTTATCGCGATGGTGATCGTTGCTTTGGTGGCCGGACGCTGGTTTCAATACCTACCTGAAGCCATTCTTGGGGCAATTATTACGGTGGCAACTTGGCCATTATTTCGCTGGCAAGATGGCTGGAAAGCGTGGAAGTTTCAACGCAGTGACGGTTTAGTCTGGTTTGTTACCTTCGCAACCGTACTGGGGACTAACGCTGAAACCGGCATTATTACCGGCGTAGGGTTATCATTATTTTTATACCTCAAACGCACCAGCCAACCTCACATTGCAGAGGTGGGCCGCATTGAAAACACGGATCAATTTCGTAATATTTTGCGCCACAAAGTACAAACAACCTCAGGCATTATGCTCATACGGGTGGATGAAAACCTCTACTTTGCCAACAGTGACTTTTTAGTCGATTACATACTGGGGAAAGTACTTCGTAACCACGACCTTCGGCACGTTGTGATTGTCGGCACCGCCATTAACCACATCGATTTTTGCGGAGTAGAAGCACTTGAGTTACTTCATGAGCGGCTTTTAGAGCAAAATATTCAGCTTAACCTTGCCGAATTCAAAGGCCCGGTAATGGATCAATTGGCACGCTCTGATTTGCTAAAACACCTGTCAGCTAAGCAAGTATTTTTCACGGCTTCTGATGCGTTAAAATCTCTGCAAAATACGGATAAAAGTAAAGATGACGACTTCTACACCATTTAACAGTAACACTATTTAGCAACAACACGATTAGAAGTGGGCTTTAGCTTCACTCCGCTTCTCAGTATCATGGTTACCCTCTTTTTATGCGGATTAAGACATGACAACTTTCCATTTCGTTTTATTAATTACCGCCCTTCTGATCATCGCTGCTCTGGCGGGCTATGCGTGGCATTTATTGCAGCAAGTCAAGAAAGTGAATTTGGCCAAAGAAAAAGAGCAAGCAGAAGCCGAGTTACAACTACGACACTATCAAGAAGAACTTGTCAGTGATATTCGCTTTGTGTCGCGCTCAGTTGTTCAGCAGCAGTGTGACATCACGGAGGGCGTATTACGTATTCAGCATATGATCACAGGACTAGACCCGAATGCATGGCAGCTCACTGAAATCACAGCCATCCGGGAGCACTACGACGCCACCAAACACATGCCTATTTTAGATGCTTATAAAGCATTAAAACCCAAGCAACGATTTGAATTAGATAAACAGCGTTTGCAACTGGAAAACGATAACAAGCTAAGTATTGAAAAAGAATTTCGCTGGCTGGCGGAATACTCTTTTCCACAAGTATCTCTGCTTCAGTAGCAGTAACTCTTCGTATTTTCGAGTCTCTATAAGTCTTTATTCTTGTATGTTGGTCTAAAGTGGTTCTATATAATACTGAGAATCACTTACAAGACATTCATCTAAAAGAGAGTCACCTACAAGAGGATCGCCCATGAAATTTGCTATCAAACGCCATTTACGTCCCCTGCTACTTCCCCTGACTTTGTTAAGTGCTTCAAGCGCCGCACTAGCAGACTGGTCGCTTAGCCCTGAATCTACCCTGCAATTTATCTCCACTAAAAATACCAATATCTCAGAGGTTCACCGTTTCATGTCTTTGAGCGGTTCGGTCTCTTCCGAAGGCAAAGCCAAAGTTGAGGTGGACTTAACCAGCGTCGAGACAGGTATTCCTATTCGTAACGAACGGCTGCAAAGCATGTTATTTGAAACCCCAACGTATGGCACACTGACCATCACTTCTGATTTACCCAATGCTTTATTAACCGCACTAAAGCAAGGTGAAATGGTTATTTCAACGCTGCCTTTGACAATCAGTCTTCACGGCGAAACCGTAACTACCCATGCAGATGTTCTCGCCACCACAGGGCGTGACGGCCACGTTGTCGTGACAAGTTTAGGGCCTGTACTGGTAAAAGCGGATGAATTCAGTTTAGTAAAAGGCATCGAGGCTTTACGTGATGTGGCTAAGCTGGAACGAATTTCTACCACCGTGCCCGTTACCTTCACTCTGTTATTTGCGGAAGATTAATAGATTACTAAATCGCAGGCTTAAGGGTTAAGTTGAGGCGTTTATAAACTGATCTCGACCGTTTCCTTTTGCCTGATACAAGTATTTATCAAGATGATCCAGTACCTGCTCTATTTGCAAGTTCTGATGCGGGCGTGGCGTCACTGAAATAAACGAACCAGACGCCGTGATCGGCACCTGTTTTTGTTTATCGTTAAGCACAACCATCTCACGAATGGCTTCTTGAATACGCCCAGACACCGTGACTAACTGATCAGGCTGACAGCCAGGTAGTAATACAGCAAACTCTTCGCCACCCAAGCGGCCTAGGTGATCCGTTGGACGAATGACATTTTTCAATGTTTTGCATAAGGCTTTTAACGCTCGATCTCCGGTGCCATGACCATGAATATCATTCACTTTTTTAAAGTGATCAATGTCCATCAATATCATTGAAAACACATGATGCTGACGTTGGCCTCGTGCCCATTCACGCTTATATACACGCTCAAATCCACGCCGATTTTCCGCTCCGGTCAAAGGGTCAGTTAAGGCAAGTAACGCTTGGCTTTCTGTTTGCTTAACCATTACCAAACACGCAGCGATCACCGCCGCAAGATGCTGCATAAAGTCAGTCGCCATACCTTCTTGGAAGCGGTCATGTTGGAGAGAATACATATACAGCTGACCAAGGTATTCCCCACCGCGCATCAAGGGCAGCTGTAAAGCAGACTTCCAAGGTGGTGGCGGATTGATTGCACCCGCTTTTGCGATAGATAACGACGCTTTGAATTCAATTTGATTCAACATAACGCCTTGATCTATATCCAGGGACTGCAGCATTGATGCCTTCAGTTCTCCATCTGGGTCACACACTTTCAAACCAACAGCATCAAGATCAAACTGAGACGGCAAAGCCTCTAGTAATAAAGTTAAAAAGTCTTGCCAGTTTTGCGCTGACAGTAGCTGTAATTCAAATGCTTGGAGACGTTTAAGCAGAGCTTCATTACGCCTAGCATTATCAAGTAATTCCTTAAGTTCCAAAAACTGACAACTCCATTGGAAGCCATATAGGTCGTGCCCTGCTGAAAGTGTAGTAGGCTTTCTGTGCTTTGCTCAGGCAGAGGAGAAATTTCTTTGTTAGAATACTGCCTTTAGTGACTTCCCGATTTTCTTGTTGTCATGTTTCATTGATATTCACGTCAACGACAAATACACATAGGCGACAGAACCAGACCTGTTATGGCTGACTCCATACTCATCTTCGATTCCGGCGTAGGCGGCTTGTCAGTACTTTCTCAGGTTCGCCAGCAATTTCCTGCGATCTGTTTGAATTACCTGATGGACACTGAGATGTTTCCCTATGGCGATCGGGACGATGACGTTCTGATTCAGCGTATTTTAAATGTCTGTGTTCGCGGTTGTGAACACTATAATCCCGCACTATTGATCGTTGCTTGCAATACCGCGAGCACTTTAGCGCTCTCGCAATTGCGTAATGCTTTACCCATTCCTGTGGTCGGGGTCGTTCCTGCGATTAGGGTGGCGGGTGAACGTTGCACTAGCGATGCCCAAAATACCTTCGGGTTATTGGCGACACCAGCCACCGTGCGCCGCCCGTATACCGATCAACTGATTAACGACTTTGCCAACCACTGCACAGTGCAGCGCTTTGGTAGTAAAGAATTGGTCGCGATTGCAGAAAGAAAGATGGGCGGTGAAACCATCACCACCGAACTTCAACAGCACTTAACCCCTTGGCTGGCTGAATTCCCCGATATGCAAAAAGTGGTTTTAGGCTGCACCCACTACCCCTTGCTGCGTGATGAACTCGAAGCTTGTTGGCCACATATAGAGTGGATTGATTCAGGCGAAGCCGTTGCTCGCCAAGCTGCAAGAATTTTCCCAGCCAGTACTACAGGCAATCAACAGATCAACTTATGTTGGACAGGCACCCAATGCCCACGAGGTGTGAGCCAGTTTCTTGCTCAATATGGTCACCTCGAGCAAGCAGGAAGTTTAAATAAATAACTAAATTCTTATACACCAAAGTTTTCTTTGTATAAGATTTGGAAAATTGAGTAAAATGGTCGGGTAATCCCAGACACCGAAACTAATTACGGAAACCACATGTCAAAACTTGAAACCCTGTACCACGATGTTCTGAGTGAGCTTGGTGAAAACCCAGAGCGAGAAGGTCTACTGGATACGCCTAAACGTGCTGCCAAAGCGATGCAATTTCTTACTAGCGGTTACACCACAGAATTGAATGATGTGGTAAACGGAGCCGTATTCAGTAGTGATAATGACGAAATGGTCGTGGTTCAAGGGATTGAGTTTTACTCTATGTGCGAACATCACATGCTGCCATTTATCGGCCGCGCGCACATTGGCTACCTACCAGAAGGCAAGGTATTAGGATTATCAAAATTTGCTCGTATCGTTGATATGTTTGGCCGTCGTCTGCAAATTCAAGAAAACATGACCAAGCAAATCGCCGAGGCCGTTGAAGAAGTTACGGGCTGTCGAGGTGTTGGTGTAATCATTGAAGCACAGCATATGTGCATGATGATGCGCGGCGTACAAAAGCAAAATTCTAAAATGCGTACCTCGGTGATGAAGGGCGTATTTAGAGAAAACCCGGCAACGCGTGATGAATTTATGCGCCTCGCCGGTGTATAACTTAATCACTTATTAAGGAGGGGTATGGATTCGTTTCATTGGGTGATCTGGCCAGTACTGCTCTACTCTTTAGGCATCGCTGCGGCCATAGATGCATTATGGCAAAGCCGAACAGCCCAAGGCACTGCGGCCTGGGTAATAGCCTTACTGCTCATGCCCCTCGTCTCACTTCCTTTCTATTTACTTTTTGGTAGCCGACGTTTCAGCGGCTATCGAAAAGCTCGCCGACAAGGTGACAATAAACTTTCCGCCCAAGAGAGGCAGATTCGTAATAGCCTAAGTTCGTATATCTCTGAACCCAATGATAAAACACTGGCGCTTCAACGCTTGTTCCGCGCGCCTATGCTGGAAGGTAACGAGACCCAGTTACTGATCAATGGTAAAGACACCTTCAACACCATTTTGAATACAGCACAAACAGCTAGGCACACTTTGTGTGTGCAGTTTTATACGTTCCGAGACGATGCATTAGGCCAGCGTTTTTCAGATGTTCTCTGCGAAAAAGCAGCAGAAGGCGTAAAAGTTTATCTGCTGTACGATGAAATCGGCTCTGGTGGCCTTGAGAAGGCATTTCTCAAACGTTTAATCGATGCTGGCGTTAATGTATCGCGTTTCAATCCCTTAAAACTGCGTAATCGCACCAATGTGAATTTTCGCAACCACCGCAAACTAGTCACCATCGACGGCCAAATATCGTTTGTAGGTGGTCATAACGTCGGCATTGAATACTTAGGGCTAGATCCAGAGTTTGGCGTGTGGCGTGATACTCATATGTCGATCAGCGGCCCTGCGACGCTCGCCTTTCAACTCTCGTTTAGTGAAGACTGGCACTGGGCAACCGGGAAGGCCCCCGAACTTGATTGGTCGACACCTCAACCAGCGGGCAGCAAACGGGTGATGTGCATCAACCCCGGACCTGCCGACTATTACGATTCTGGTAGCCTCTTCTTCACCCACATGATTTCGTCAGCCAAAAAACGCTGCTGGCTCGTCAGCCCTTATTTTGTGCCCGACCAAACGGTGTACGCAGCGCTTCAATTAGCTGGCTTACGTGGTGTTGATGTACGAGTGATATTGCCGCAAAAATCAGACAACTGGATGGTTGCGCAAGCCACGCGAAGCTACGTCGCTTCATTGGCCAAAGCTCAGGTGCAGTTTTATACCTACACACCCGGATTTCTCCATCAAAAAGTCATGTTGATCGATGATGAGTGGGCCAGCGTTGGTAGCGCTAACTTGGATAATCGCTCACTGCGAATCAATTTCGAGATAGCGGCTTTGGTGAATGACAAGGCGTTCGCCCGCGACATTGAAACCATGATGCTGGAGGACTTAAGCCACTGTGAATCCACCCATGTCGATGAACGCTGGTGGAAACAGCTATTGGCTCGAGTGCTGCGCCTAATTGCTCCAGTATTGTGAATCTAGATAGGAAATACATTGTGCAAAGCGTACTGATGCGCTCGCTATCCTCTAAGAGCAGGCGAACGATCAGTACCAACCTCTGCTAAAACTTATAACCACAAGCTAGCATAAATGCCAGTGGATCAATTTCGACCTCAAGCCCATCAGCCGCACCGCCTTTCACTTCCGTATCAATATCGACTTTCCATACCGACGCATTCACCAGCCACTGATCATTAATCATATAGTCAATACCCGCACTGTAAGCCAGACCAAAGCTCGGCTTCAGACCATTAGAGCCTAATCCTGCATCGTCTTCTTCATCCCAGAAAAAGGTGTAATTCAAACCTAAACCGACATACGGCTGAATCGCAGAATCCGCTCCCATCGGGTAGTACTGTGCTGATACCGTCGGTGGCAGATGTTTAGTCGTCAGCACGTCAACACCGTCAATAGCGCCACCATCCCCTTCTGCGGTATGGGTAAATGGTGTTGCAGCGAGCAACTCAACCCCAAATTGTTCTGAAATCATGTACACCGCGGTCAAACCAAGCTGAGTATCACTTGATAAGTTCAGTTCCGATCCTGCAACCAATGCGCTTGTATCTGCATTACCATCTACCGGGTTTATGTTAACAACACCCGCTTTCACAATAATATCACCCGCCTCATAAGCGAAAGCAGGCATTACAGCCAATACAACAGCACTTGCAACCAGTGTTTTTAATAGCTTCATTACGCACTCCTAATCTGTGCAATTAAGTAACGCGATCAGAATATCTGCGGATCAAATCTTTCTTTTGACTCACATCAACACTGTCCCATACAAGGTGCCACTTCTGTGTTGCCACTAGATACAGGTCAAGAAATGGGACAATTCGACACAAGACACGCCAGATTGGCACGCCATTTTTTCCATATATCGAAAAAAGAGAGTAAGTGGCCTATAGTTACAATACGAGAGTGTCAGTGGCTTAGGGATCTTACAGTTGGCTCAGACAGAAAAAGAGAATGGCTTCGAACAAGATAGCCATGTGGGCGTGCGACTGCTGTCATATTTACTGACATTCAGCTTCGTTATTAGCCTTGCCGCGTCTAGCTTTGTAATCTACTCAGATTATCAACGTGGTGTGAGCCAATTCCAAAAAAATCTAGATCAAATTCACACCAGTTATCAGCAAAGTGTGAGCTATAGCCTATGGAACTTTGATAACCGACAGCTTGAATCTCAACTCCACGGTATTCTCAACTTCCCCGGCGTTGTGTACGTGTATATCGAAAATCGAGACAAACTAATCCAAAGCGCTGGGGATATTTACGCACAGGCTGACCAAACGTATTCATTTGAACTTACCCACGAAAGTTCTGCACAGCATTACCCACTGGGTCAGCTGTTCATCAATGTCAATTACACCGGTTTGTACGACGACCTAAAGTACAAAGCGGTCACCATTATTTTCACCCAGTTCCTGAAAACCTTCTCGGTCTCCATTTTCATTCTGTTTCTAGTCAGAATTTTGATCACACGCCGCTTAGCCACCATGGCATCTTGGGCAAATACATTTAACCTCAAGAACTTAGATAACCCGCTTAACTTTAATGACAACAGACACCGTAATGATGAACTTGATCTTGTTGCTAACGCCATTAATGGCATGAGGAAAACACTTAAATCAGATGCGGAAGAGCGCGAAAATGCTCGCATACAGTTGTTAGAAACCAAGGAGCAGCTCACCGTTGCGATTGATAATGCAGCACTTGGGTTTGCACGCTACTTCCCAGAAGATGACCGTTTTGTTTGCAACAACCACTTCGCTCGCCACCTTGCTACCACTCAGCACGAGCTAGAGGCCTTGCCACGAGCTTTAGAACACATTCGCGACATGATCAGAGGAAAGAGTGGTCCAGAACAACGAGAGAAAATTAATCAACTCTTACTCGGGCGTATATCACGGCAGCATAGTGGATTCACCATGACCAATTTTCGCGGTGAGCGCTGCCATTTCGACATTACCCTCCAAATCATTCATTACAGCGAATCTCGCCCGAAAGAAATCCTGATATGTCTTGTTGATAAAACACGGGAACAGCTCGCCAGTAAGAAAGCGCAAGACCTCGCCGTATCCCTTGAAAACAAGGTGACCGAACGCACTGAGCAACTGTACGAAGAGCAGCAAAAAGCGAAAGATGCGGTACGAAAACTGGAGATGCGCTTAGCCAGAACAACGAATATCGCAAGTAACAAAACGGCCAACACTTTTAAGAAACTCATGTTGGAAGAATTTAATCATAACTACCCTGACGGTTCTCTAGCCCCGGGGAAACTAGAAAGCTTCCGTGAATACTTAGGATACTGCCTAGACGACCAGCGCACAGCCGTTGATATCACCGACATCACCAATCAAGTACTACAACGTTCAAGTGTATTGCGTGAGCTGGATACGATCACGCGCCTTCCGTTCTCGCTGATTATTTCTGAACCTAAGAACCTCATTACTTTCTTGTTCCGTCTTTTGCTAGAAAATGAACCTTTCATCAAGCAAACACAACAGCTCGAAATTGGTGGAAGCGTCGCTGGCAAATGCGCTGAAATATATTACGCCTTCCAGCTGCACGAAAACGCCGAGGCTATTGTTGAACATCCATTTAACAGTTTCTGTGATTATATTGTGACCACACGTTTCGGTGGCCAGATGTCACGAGATTTAATCGCACCCGATCGTCTTGAAATTCGATTCTCTATAACGCTAGAAACCGACACTGACGAAGTTTAGGCCGACGACCGTTAAACTAAAGCAGACCTATATTGTGTGCTGGTTTGCTTATTTATTTTTTGAACACCTATTCTAGAATCTACTCACTGGCCATCGAAGCCTTGCCCTCTCTAAGTTACTCACCTGCGACTCCCTCTACATACTGCTGTAATTACCTTTCTAAATACCGCTCTAAAATACAAACACATGAATAATAGGCACAAAAAAGCCCGTTTTAGAGCAGTCTAAAACGGGCCTTTTGCTAAGGTATTGAGCGTCCTAAAGACCTTCAGAAGCACTCATGATCAACGAGCACTCAAGCTGGCTGAGCTTCACCTTTGGTTTTTGCCGCTTCTTCATCTTTCAATTCACGACGTAGAATCTTACCTACTGGCGTCATTGGAAGTTCAGTACGGAACTCAATGTACTTAGGCAGCTTGTAACCTGTCAGGCTTTCACGGCAGAAATCTTTGATGTCTTTCGCGGTAACGTTAGGATCGGTAGATATCACGAACAACTTAACCGCTTCGCCGCTCTTATCATCTGGCACACCAATCGCAGCACAGTTTTCTACTGCTGGGTGAGCAGCAACCACTTCTTCAATTTCGTTCGGGTAAACATTGAAGCCTGACACCAAGATCATGTCTTTAATGCGGTCAACAATTTTAACGAAGCCGTCGTTATCAATGACTGCAACGTCACCAGTACGTAACCATTCGCCGTCTTCAGTGAAAGAATCCGTCGTCGCTTCAGGACGATTCCAGTAACCTTTCATCACCTGAGGGCCTTTCACACAAAGCTCACCACGCTCGCCTTGTTCAACTTCATTTCCTTGGTCATCAATACACTTCAGAGCCGTGCCCGGAACCGCTTGACCAACCGTACCTAAACGCTCAAGGCCTGCAGCTGGGTTAACAGCAACAATCGGCGAACACTCAGTCAAACCGTAACCTTCAGAAATGCCACAACCGGTCAGTTCTTTCCAACGCTTAGCCGTGTCTTCCATCAACGCCGTACCACCAGACAAGGTCAGGTTCAGGTGCTCAAAGTTACATTCTTTAAATTTAGGGTGGTTAAGCAAACCAACAAACAAGGTATTCAGGCCAACAAAACCATCTAAACGATGCGGCTGAATCATTTTAATGAACATGCCAGGATCGCGTGGGTTAGCGATCAAAATACTGTGATCACCAGAGTCCAGCATCGCCATCAAGTGAACGGTAAATGAGTAGATATGATAAAGCGGCAGAGGAGCAACAACCGTTGCGCCATCTGTTGGCTTCAGTGGCTTTCCGTCAGCGTCTATCTGAGCCATGTTATTACGCGCTTGAAGCATGTTGGCAATCAAATTGAGGTTAGTAAGCTCAGCACCTTTAGCCACACCCGTCGTACCACCGGTGTACTGCAAGACGATCGTGCTGTTGTGGCCAGTAATGTGATTTTTCTTGTAAGGCCCAGAAGACGCACCCAACTTTAATGCTTTACGGAAACGCACAGCCGTTGGCAGCGAGTAATCCGGAATCATTTTCTTGATGTATTTGGCCGCTGCGTTGATCAATGTACGCTTAGGGAAAGGCAGCATGTCAGCTAGGCTGGTCACGATAACGTGCTTCAGTCCTGTTTGAGGCAGTATGCTCTGCACTGACTTAGCAAACATATCCATACAGACCAACGCCTTTGCACCTGAGTCATTAAACTGGTGAAGCATTTCGCGTTCTGTGTATAGAGGGTTGGTATTAACTAAGACCATACCTGCACGCAACACACCGTACACAGCGATTGGGCACTGCATAATGTTTGGCATCTGCACGGCAACACGATCGCCCGGCTGCAAAGATGTGTGATTCTGGAGGTAAGCAGCGAAAGCAGCACTGGCTTCATCGATTTCACGATAAGACATGGTGTAACCAACACTGGTGAACGCTTTGCGATCTGCGTAGCGGCTAAAAGCACTGTTGATAACATCAACAACCGAGTCATACTCGTTTGGTTTGATTGTATCTTCAATACCAGGCGCACGTTTGCCATCCCAGAATGACGCATCCATAGATATTTCCCCTATTAAAGTATTGTTTTTTAAGCGCCCAGACTATGAACGAAAGCATGATTGAGCGTAAGTGGAATTCGTGACATCATTTTAGTCATTTGTCGCCACGCATTTTATAGAAAACCGGTGAGATAAGCCAGATGACTAGCAATGTCGAGAAACACGCCTCAAACCCTTTGGCCGCTAATGAATACCTAGGGCCTTTGCTAGAGCTACTCGGCGATCACGGTATCAGTGCGGCTCAAGTGGTTCAAGGCACATTGATCCACCCCAACGCCTTAATTGCGGTGGATACTCGTATTACCGTGAGCGACTATGATCGTATTATTCGCAACGCCTTAGCCCTGTCACACGATCCTTTGTTAGGCCTAGAGCACGGCCGCCGCATGAGTATTGCCAGCCATGGCTTTCTTGGGTTTGCGGTCATGGCCAGCGAGACTTTAGGGGAAGGCCTTTCACTTGCCGTACGATACGCAGGAACACGAACCAACTTAGCCGAAATTCGTTTTATTCAAGACAATCATCACTGTGTATTGCAGGTATTGAGAACGGCCTCTCTCCCCGCTAGCTTCCACTTTATTGCGCACAATATTTTATCAACCATGATTACTATTGCTCGCTTTTTAACCAGGAACAGTGAAAAGCTCTCCCCCGAAATACATCTTATTGAGCCACCACAGGCGCCATTGTCTTACTACGATCAATTACTTGACTGCCCAGTGACATTTAATTGCGAGCACTATGAACTTGTTCTACCGAAGGAAGCTCTTAACCTTGAAGTATCGACAGCCAACAGTGTCGCCCGCCATAACGCTGAACAAGAGTGTGAGCGTCTTTTGGCAGAAGCTCCTGGACATCATGTCGATATCGCCTCAAAGGTACGTGCGCTGCTTATAAGTTACGGCAGCGCCCTTCTGCTGGGCGATGCAGCTCAAAAATTGCGCGTAAGCCCACGGACTTTAAACCGTCAATTGGCACAACTTAACACCAGTTATCGCCACATGGTGGAGGAAGTCAGACGTGAGCATGCGACACGATTATTGGGTAATTCAAGTATGAAAATTGAACAAATTGCACAGGAATTAGGTTACACAGATACATCAAATTTTGTTCGTGCTTTTCGAAAATGGATGGGAATTACGCCTCTGCATTACAGAAAACTGACGAAACATGTGTCCTGAATCACAAAATTTTCACGTAAAATTTTCAAACATGTGTATAAAAACGTTATAGTCTAGGCGTCAAATGTCTAAGACAATACACCAAGCGATCTCACCCGCTTGAATAAGAGAAGAATAAATATAATGTCTAACATTCATTTTAAGACTGGGCACCGCCCGGTCTACCAAGAGCTGTCTGGCGAAGTGAACCGCCACTTTAAGCGCACCGGAGCCTTAAAAACAGGTAACTCGACGCTGTACAACAAAGCACTTGTCATTGGTCTTATTTACGTTGGCAGCTACCTAGCGATCTACATGCTACCGGGCAGCCTGCATTATCTGGCTTGGGCGATACATGGTATCGCTACCGCCATGGTCGGCTACAACATCATGCATGATGGCGCGCATGAGTCATTCAGCACCTCACGTCCGATCAACCGCCTGATGGCACTGACCTTTAATCTTGTCGGCAGTAATCGCTATTATTGGGCACAAAAACACAATCGTAATCACCACGTTTTCACTAATGTGGACGGTGCCGATGAAGACATCGATGCGCTTGGTTTATTTCGTATGAGCCCGCATCAGCAGCACCGCTGGTTTCATCGCTACCAGCATTTCTACGTCTGGTTTTTGTATCTTATCACCAGCCTATTCTGGTTTTTCGCTCTCGATTTTAAGGCTTACCACAGCCAGAAAATCGCACATCGCGATTACAGCCACCGTATGAAATTGGCTGACCATATTGAGTTCTGGGCCTCAAAAGTTGTCTATGTCACTCTATATTTACTCATTCCATCAGCGGTACTCGGCGGAGAGGCAACCATTGCTGGATTCTTATTAATGCACGCTTTCCTAGGCTTTTTGTTTGCCTTGGTATTTCAACTTGCGCATGTAGTCGACAAAGCAGACTTTCCTCGCCCTGGTGAAAACGGCACCATGAGCGATGAGTGGGCTGTTCACCAAATGCGCACGACCGTTGATTTTGCGACCGACAATCGCTTTTTAACATGGGCGCTTGGCGGCTTGAACTTCCAAGCTGAACATCACCTATTCCCCCGTATTAGCCATGTTCATTACCCTGAGCTTCATCCCTTAGTTGAAGCAAAAGCGGCTGAGCTAGGTTATGAAATTCGTAGCTACCCCACGGCACTCGCTGCCATTCAAGGGCACTATCGCCATATGAAGGCGATGGCGAACCCTCATAACGTGGTGTCTGACGAAACCGACAGCGATGAATTAGAAAACGACGCTGGATATACCCGCTCGTAAAGTCATTCTCTGTCCCGTAGACTGATTGTAAGCAACTAGAGGGCGGGTGTAATGGAATCTCCAATTCATACGCCCAAAAGCTTGTTTAATCAGTTAGGGCTTCCTTCGGAAGACCGGGACATTGAAATTTTATAGAGCAGCACAAACCAGTCTCGGCCACAAAGGCCATTTATGAGCTGGATTGTTTTACTCCGTCACAGCAAAGCTTTTTACCAGAAGCCACTGAGCAGGATGCAGACTGGACGGAGATAACCGATACGCTTGACGCCCTAATAAGACAACCGGCTGACACCCGACCGTCATAACAATAAACAGGCTCAAGTAGACAAGGAACTGGCCAGGAGCGCGCTGTTTATTATGCATCCACGTTTAAAGCAACAGCTTGATCAATCCCCTCAAATCTCAGATGAGACACGAGCCGCCATTGCTGATTTTATTGCTGCAGTAAACACCACATATCAAGAACACGATAACGCTAAGCAAGAGCTTACGTCTTCTCTAGAGCAAAGCGCTCGTACTTTAATGAATCGCAACGCCGTACTTACACGTAATTTAGAGGCGCAGCGTGAATCGCAGCAACGATTATCGCACTCGTACGATGTACTCAATGCCACACTAAATTCGTCTAACGAAGGCGTTTTAGTGATTGGTAAAGATGATGCGCTGATTGCTTATAACGAGCGCTACCTCCACTTGCTCGACCTAACACCAGATCAAATAAGTGGTTTAACCGGCACCGAACTTTTCAAATACTCATGTAGCCTCTCCACTGATGTCGATAAACTCCGCGCTCAACTGAAAGACATTCGCGAACCCGGCGGCAGCTCATTCGAAGAATATAGGTTTTTAAATGGTCGCTGGCTCGAAATCTACGCGCGCCATCATGAAACCGCTGGCTACATCTGGATGATGCGGGACATTACGGAAGTAAGAGAAAAAGAAGCAACCATCTCTTTTCAGGCTTATCACGATAGCCTAACGGGCTTACCAAACCGTGTGCAGCTCCAGCAAAAACTGGCAGATGCTATTGTTGAAGCGAAAAAAAGCCATAAGCGCTTTGCCCTGTGTTACCTCGATCTCGATGGCTTTAAAACCATCAATGACAGCTTAGGCCACAGCACTGGCGATAAACTCCTGATTGAAGTATCGAAACGGCTATCGGAAGTTATTCGTCCAGAAGACACCCTTGCCCGTGTTGGCGGCGATGAGTTTATCGTACTGCTCAATCACATAGATCATCACGATGAAGTACTGCAACTCGCAGAGACATTACTGCTCAAGCTTTACGACCCTATCCGCCTGGATAACAGAGAGTTTGTGATCGGTGCATCCATCGGTATTGCTCTGTATCCGACGGATGGCGAAGAAGCCGGCATTCTGATGCGTAATGCTGATATTGCTATGTATCGGGCTAAAGCCAATGGCAAAAACTGCTTCCACTTTTTCACCCCATCTTTAGAGCGTATTGCTGTACAACGGATGTCGTTAGAAACGAGCCTGCGTCGCGCTCTTGAGAGCAACCAATTGGAGCTCTATTACCAACCCAAAGTGTGTATGCGTGATGTCTCAGATAGCTTGAGAACGGGCCATTTACATAGTTTTGAGGCCCTACTACGCTGGCCTAAAGCCAACGGTGGGTTTGTCTCTCCGGAAAGCTTTATTCATATAGCTGAAGACGCAGGCATGATTGGGCGCATTGGCTTTTGGATTTTAGAACAAGCCTGTCTTCAGGCTCGAGAGTGGTACCAAAAGGGCTACCACGCCAATATCAGTATTAATATTTCACCGCGCCAGTTTTTGATTCCTAATTTTCATCAAGAAATTGTGCGCACCATTCATGACATGAACATTCCGCCGTCGTTAATTTCTATCGAGATTACCGAAAGCCTGTTGATGCAGGATTTAACGCACGCACGTCATGTACTTGAGTACTTCAGAGAGCACGGCATATTTATCTACCTAGATGACTTTGGCACCGGTTTTTCATCATTGAACTACCTGAAGACCTTGCCCATTGATTCCATCAAGATTGACCGCACCTTTGTTAAAGATCTCAGTTCCAGCACCGCTGACCAAGCCATTGCAGCGTCCATTATTTCTCTTGGGAAAAACCTCGATATGCTGATTGTGGCGGAAGGTATTGAAACCGCCGAGCAAGCCGATTTCTTAATTCGTAACGGCTGTGATCTTGCTCAAGGCTTCTATTATGGTCATCCAGTGTGTGCCGAACAGGCTGAGCAATACCTGCACCCCGACGACATACTTCACCATGCCATTGCCAAGCCGTTCTCAGCCGAGTAAATTCGCAGCAGAATTTATTCAGCGGAGACTGCTTTGGAATACCCCTGTTTTCTGGCAATAGATGCCAGCTCATACGAAGACACGGCACACCCTGTCGCCATTGCTTGGTCATTAGCGGATGGCACCGTAAAAACGACCCTCATCCAACCTGATGAAGACTGGGAAGATTGGGATTACGCGCTCGAAGACCTACACGGCATCACGCAAGACACCGTGTACGAACGGGGCGAAACTCCTTGGTCTGTGATCCGTGAATTAGAAAACGATATCGATCGACCGTTTGTGCAATGCGATGAGCCGCAACGCTGCGAAGTGTTATTACAACGTTTATATGAAGCCTGTGGCCGTGACCTAACTTTGGATGTTGGTTCACATAGCGACGAGCTAAGCGCAAACGTTAACCGCGAAGAATGGTACCTAGATACGGCATTTCACAATCAGCCCTGCGATGAACGAGTACGTTTGATGCTATTACTCTGGAGTGAAAACAAAGAATCATAAACGATCAATTAAATTATAAAATTAAGCTAAGAGATCACTAAAGATCTCTTAATTCAATCAAACAACCGAAACGTCGAAGCAAGGCTCTGTGCCCAAGTCGATGGAATTCCAGCCTCGGCAGCAAATTCATTCCACCTAAGAACAACCCCTCTTACTTCAGCCACCAGCGCCCGTACAGATCGAGGCCTAAGGTCTGCGGCCTCACCACATGCCAGTAAATCATCGAAAGTAAACGCATCTCGTTTACCATTAATCGTCATTTGATGATTCGCAGTCCAAGCACCCTCAGGGTTATACGCGTAAGTCACGTCGTAAGCAGGAGACAATGACCACTCTCCACGACGATTCATTAAAAAACCGATATTTTTAGTGTGATCATCCTGATTGCGAATTATGATGTTAAACACCATCCGCCGAAACTGCTGTTCCAATGCTTGGCGCTCATTATTCAATTTAAGTTGGCGGATCACCCGAAAACATTGCTCGTACGAATAGCCGCCCGCCACATTAAAATCATAATGCGCCAAGCCGCACAGGGTTTGCATATGCAATTTTTTGCCATCCGCCGTGCGATCAAAACGCTCGGTCATAAAATGCGCGCGACCATTCTCCTCAAGCAACCGACTTGGCATCATATCGATGCCTGCCGCAACGGCCATCAAGTAACAAGCGTATTCAATGCGGGTAAAGCCTTGTGGGTCAGCTAACTCTTTATCCGCATTACCACTGACCCCATCAAACTTCAGTAAGTACTGAACAAACCCTTGATATAACGCCTTATCGCTGAGATCACACTGACCTGAGCGCACCTCTCCCGTTTTTTCGTTCCAAGCAATAACGGCCTTGGCTCGCGCCCCACCCGCAGAAGTACCCACCGCAATAATCTGCTGTAAAGCCTGTTTATCCTCGGACACATCGCTCAACCGAGTTTCCAAGTCCTGCTTTTTGGAAAGCGCCTTATTTGCCAACCCCACAAGCTCAGCAAGCTCCAACTCCGTTGATGGTGCAACAAAACGTTGAGCCGCTGGTGCAAACTCCAACGCCCCCATCCCACGCTGGCCCATGTACAACAAACGCTCAACCGGGTTAAAACTGCTGGGATCTCGCCCCTGAGCAATTAACCATTGATCTATCAGCAAATTACCAAACTTGTCCGGTAACACATCGGCCAACATCCCTGGCAACCCCATAAACGAGGCATAATTCAGCTCTGGAAAACGATAAGCACCAGCACGTAAAGGCATTTTTAAAGGCGATAATTCAATGCCCGAGCGCAAAAACTCCTGTGCATACTCAAACACCCCAAGCTGTTTAGCATCGTCCCACTGGATTGCACCAATCGTCTTACCCCACAGTTGAACTTCCGCCAGCGAGATCATTCATCATCTCCCCACTGCCAACCGTTGTTTTCTTCATTAACCACATCACTACGATGACCACTAGCCCGTTGACGCGAAGGTTTCTTGGCATAAACACCCGCTCCTTGCTCGCGAAGGTTCGCCATCGGGGTGATATCAGATTCAGGAACCAATAATGCCAAGCGTTCAACGATATCCAAGGCTCGCATAAGCGCAATCATATTAAGCATACTGATGTTGCCCTCGCCGCGCTCAAAGCGACGAAGCGTGGCCACACCAATGCCCGACATATCCGCCAAGGATTGTTGAGTAAGGTTACGATTAAGACGCTCTCGCCGAAAACCGTCGGCCAATGTTTCAAGAACCTTACTATCCGATACAACCGTAAGATCGCTAGTAATCATATTGGATCTCTTAAGTAGTTAAATAATAACTACAATATCATATATGATTAATTTTACATAAAGAATAGTACTTTGCATCCGCCCTCATTCAAAGTAGAGTACGCGCTTTTGCTGGAGCGGCAGTTATGGCCCTAAAAGCCACCATATACAAAGCTGAATTAACCGTCTCCGATATGGACCGACATCACTACGGTACCTACCCGCTAACGATTGCTCAGCACCCATCAGAAACGCTCTTGCGGATGATGATACGAATCACCTTGTTTGCACTCTATGCCGACGAGCAACTTGAATTCACCAAAGGCCTAAGCTCTGACGAAGAGCCTGACCTGTGGCAGCGATCTTACAATGATGACATCAAACTCTGGATCGATATTGGTCAGCCAGAAGAAAAGCGTCTGCGCAAAGCTTGCCACCGAGCCGAGAAAGTTCACTTAGTGGGCTATATAGGCAATGCGTTTGATGTCTGGTGGAAGCAAAACGAAACTAAATGTCGCCAGTACGACAACCTGCGAGTCATCCGCATTAGCGAAGACTTCGTCAGCCAAGTTGAAAGCTTGGCCAGCCGTACGATGCGCCTACAGGCCACCATTCAAGATGGCACCCTGTGGCTGGGAGACGACACCCACTCAATTGAACTGACACCCGAAGTATTATGGGACGGAGATAAATCATGAGCCATTTTGGTCAGCTACTCGACGACGAAAACGTACTTAAACGTGTCGCAAAACTTGGCTATCACACCCCGACTCCCATTCAAGAAGCGGCCATCCCGCATATTTTGGAAGGCGATAACGTCATGGGCGCAGCACCAACCGGAACCGGTAAAACCGCCGCGTTTATGTTGCCGGTATTGCAGTTGCTGGGCCAACATCCACGTCGCGAAGAAGAAAGCTATACCTTTCCTCGCGTGTTGCTTATCGCCCCTACCCGCGAATTAGCACAGCAGCTCGCGGCCAACTTCCGTGACTATGGCCGTAACTGCGGCAACCGCGTTTTATTGTTATGCGGCGGACAAAATCCACGCGATCAGTTTGAAAAAATGGCACGCGGTGGCGACATCGTCGTGGCAACGCCGGGGCGTTTGTACGAGCTAATGACGCAAAAACGTGTTGATCTCACTCAAATTCAATGTCTGATTCTGGATGAGGCCGACCGCTTACTCGACCTAGGTTTCGCAGAAGACCTGCAGCGTATCGTTCGACGTTTGCCGGAAAGTCGCCAGAATCTATTATTCTCAGCAACCTTTGACACGTCAGTGCGTGAACTCGCCGCTGAGCTGATGCCAGATGCCATCGAACTGGGCCAGAAAGACGCCAACCGAACCAACATCAATGTTAGCCAGCGCCTGCACCCGGTGGATCATCAAGACAAAGGCAACGCTACGGTCACCTTATTGCACGACCACCGTTTTGCTCAGGTGATGGTCTTTACCAAAACCAAAAAAGGCGCGGATGTATTAACCGAGCAATTAAAACGCGAAGGCTTCCAGGCCGAAGTTCTGCACGGCGATAAGGTACAGGCCGAACGTGATCGTATTTTAGACGCGTTCCGCGAGCACAAGTTACGAGTACTTGTCACAACAGATGTGGCCTCACGCGGCATTGATATCGAGCATTTACCAGCGGTCATTAATCACGACTTGCCCCCCATTGCACACGACTACATTCACCGTATTGGTCGTACCGGTCGTGCCGGAGAAAAAGGCGTTGCAATCTCATTGGTGGCGGCCCATGAAGTGGACACACTGACAGAAATTGAAACGCTCATTGGTCGCGTACTACCGCGTGAAGACTTGATTGGTCATGTGCCGAGTCATAGCGTTCCAGAAACAGGCCCAGGCATTCGCCCTGGCCAGCGTAAAAAGAAAAATGAGCCTAAAAAAGGCGGAAAGAAAGGGGCTGCGGCGCAGAAAACCAGCCTAGGTCATACGGAAGAGTTAACGTCGGTACCACGTGCCAATCGCGCACCTGTCAGACCGGTTCAAAAGAAGAAAAAAGCACCTGTTAGAGCAGAAGGCAATTTATTCACAGGGAAAAAGAAAGTTACCAAGCGTTCTATCGACTAAGCGTTTAAACGTCAGTTACTTGAGTGTACACGCAAGTAACTGACGGTTTTAACAAGGGATAAATCAACCAATTTTAATCAGTTCAACCTCAAAAATTAAAACAGACCCACCCGGAATGCTGCCCATTTTACGGTTGCCATAACCTAGGCTCGCCGGAATGAAAAAGCGATACTTCGCTCCTTCGGTCATTAACTGTACCCCTTCGGTCCAGCCTGAAATAACTTGATTCAAACCAAACCCAATTGGCTCACCACGATCTACCGAGCTGTCAAATACCGAACCGTCGATCAAAGTACCGTGATAATGTACGAGTACACGCTCAGAGGCTTCAGGGTGACGTTCGCCAGCGCCTTCATAGATCACTTCATATTGTAGGCCTGAGGCGGTTTGAGTCACGCCATCTCTCTCGGAATTTTCAGCTAAAAAACGATCACCTTCAGCAATCGTCTCTTCTGTGCCCTTACCGCCCACGCCTGCACGTTTTAAGGCATATATCACCAATACAACGATGATAATCACAAAAATAATATTAAACATACAACCTCACTCACTAACAAAATGTTATGAATTATTGACGATAAAGGTCTTTATCATCATTAAATATTTTTTCACCTACGTTCTCCGCCATTTTCATTGCCTGCAATGACTTAGACAAGAATTCGCGTTGATACAATACCGCTGTGACCAAAGCAGTGGCGACAAAAAATAGCCACGGTGAAATAAACCAGCTCAAAACGGCCATAGAAAAATAGTAAGCTCGCAATCCATTGTTGTAACTGCGACTGGCTTGGTCAATCACCTTCGCGCTATAAATCGCCATGCTGCGACGATCGTTAGCCGTTACGGTATCGTCATCCGGTGAAGGAGCCGCACCAAATAATACTGACGCGAAGCCAAACTGACGCATCGACCAGGTAAAGGTGAAGTATGAATAAATAAAGATCGCGATTAACACCAGCAACTTAAATTCAATTTGAATCAAAGAGTCAGGTGCCACAAAAGAAATCGAGCCCAGCATGGCTTGAATCTTGTCCGTTGCCGTCATTGCCGTCAGCAAACCTGCCGTAATTAATACACAAGACGACGCAAAGAAGTTTACATTACGCTCTATATTGGCGAGCAATGCCGCATCCCCAACTCGAATCTCACGCTTCAACATACGACGCATCCAGTTAATGCGATGCACATGCAAGACCGAAGACAAAGACGCACTGCGCTTAGCGCGGTAATGAGCAAATTTTGCGTATCCAACCCAGCAAACAATCAGCCAAAGTAGTCCTGCAAAATTGAGTAACCCAACTGCTGTGAGTTCGACCATATTGTTGATACACGCCTATATCGAGAAAGTTAAAGGTGAGACTTGATGATAGAAACCAGTGTAGTGATTTTGATATTCGACAACTGACGGTAATCAAAATAGGGGCACAGTATCCAGCCTTTTGAATTAATCGCAAAGTCAGCATTAATCCACTGGCCATCATACTTCCAGAAATCCGTGTCATCAGCAAATTGTTTGCCCATGATTAAGGTGATCTTAGACGTCTCCGTGTTCGACGCCACAGAAGAGCCGTATATTAACGCCACCTTCGATCCCGTCTGCAACATCCTTCCATCACGATACGCCTGCCAAGTGGCGTAACCCTCTGTACGCATCCCGCCTAATTCAAATAGCAGTTTGGCATAAACATTAAATATCTTACGCCAGTGGTTACCTGTTTCTTGCCCAATGCGATAAATATTGCCGGGCAATAACGGTAATAAACCTTCGTGGTCAGTAAATTCAGGCATTGGTGGTCGGTTAGCCAAATAAACGCAAAACTCAGCGTGTTCGTCACCTAACCCAGAAAAAGCCAGTTTTTCAAACGCGCTGAGCTCTCTCAAGCTTGGTTACTGCCCGTATCGGAAAACCAGTGGCGCGTGCGATTTGTAAAAGCCACCAGCGATAACATGACAGGCACCTCCACCAGCACACCAACAACGGTTGCTAATGCTGCCCCCGAATTTAAGCCAAACAACGCAATAGCCACGGCCACGGCCAGTTCAAAAAAGTTACTGGTACCAATCATGCACGCTGGCGCGGCCACCGCATGACGCAATTTTATTTTTAGGGCAATGAAGTACGTAATTGCAAAAATACCGTACGTTTGAATTAACAACGGAATAGCAATCAACAACATATCAAAGGGATTATCAATAATGCGCGGCGCTTGCAGCCCGAACAATATCAGCACGGTTAACAACAAACCCATAATCGAAAAAGGTTTGATCTTGTCAGAAAAGGCGCCAATACCTTCGGCACCAATCAGCTTTCGCGTCATCACACCGGCAACCAAAGGCAACAATACGTATAGAACGACTGATATTAATAACGTATCCCATGGCACTTCAATATCCGAAACCCCCAACAAAAACGCAGCAATCGGGGCAAAAGCAAAAATCATAATCAAGTCATTTACCGACACCTGCAATAAGGTGTAGTTGGCATCGCCTTTTGTCATCTGGCTCCAGACAAAGACCATGGCAGTACAGGGGGCAACGCCCAATAGAATCATGCCTGCGATGTATTCTTGCGCCGTTGACGGATCGACTAAGTCAGCAAATATGCCGTTAAAAAATAGCCAACCTAGCATGGCCATCGTGAAAGGTTTTATTAGCCAATTAATCACCAAGGTCAGTATTAACCCCTGAGGCTGACGAGACACATCTCGCACGGCAGTAAAATCAATTTGCGTCATCATTGGATAAATCATTAACCAAATCAGTACCGCAATGGGTAAGTTCACATTAGCCACTTCCAATACAGCCACCCACTGAAAAACATCCGGCAAACCTAACCCAAGCCCAATGCCAGCAATAATGGCTAAACCAACCCATACCGATAAGTAACGCTCAAATATTCCCATTAGATAGAACGCTCCGAAGTCAGTAATTGCTCAATGGCTGCGGCCAGTGCTTCACGTTCAGTGAATTCATCCAGCGGCGTCTGTGCGAGCAAGGTCAGACGTTGTTGCATCATTCGTCCGACCTGATCAAACATGCCCTGCTGCATCGCCTCATCAGCTAATTTGGATGGATCAGGTAACCCCCAATGAACCTTAATCGCTTTCCCCATCCATACAGGGCAAGCTTCACCCGCCGCGTTATCACACACAGTAATGACAATATCGGGAGCAAACGCTTCATGCTCATCCCAACCTTGGCTTGATAACCCTTCGGTACTGATGCCTTGGTGCGCTAAGTACTGGAGAGTGCCTGGAAAAACCACTCCCTCAGGGCTACTGCCTGCACTGCGAACTTCCAATGCACCGTTTGATACATGACGGGCAATGGCTTCGGCCAAAATGCTACGACAACGGTTATGTGTACAAAGAAATAGAATTTTTAGCATGGCATCAGCAGCACTCAGACTGCCCTCCTGTTTCTGAAATATTAGTCGCTTGCAAGGTCGGTTCACGCAGCTCAGCAAATGTATTTATGACCCACGCGGGTAGATTGTTCGCTACCGAGTAATACACCCACTGCCCACGTCGCTCCGTCGTCACTAAACCCACGTCACGTAATAAAGCCAAGTGACGAGACACCTTAGGCTGGCTTAGCGCTAACTGCGCCATTAAGTCACACACGCACATGGGGGCTTCTAGCAATAACACGATTGACGTTAGGCGAGTCTCATCCGCCAGCGCCTTCATTAGCTCAACGGGAGTAATTAGACCCTCTAAATTTTGACTCATAACGCCCCGCTGTTTAAACATCGATGAAATGTCCGCTCCATATCTCTGTCACCCAACACAAATGAGCAACCGAGTATGAGGCCAGCGGGCAGCATCGTGATTCTATGAGAGTCATCATATATATGGAATTCCATATATACAATAAGAAGTAAACATTCTTGTTTCACATCGTCGTATGTGGGCGCAAATCCCCCTTAACCACGACATAAAACGCTGCTAGTGTTTACTGTCTTTCGAAAGAAAAGTTTCTTACTCAATAAAATCAGGAGCTTCACCATGGCACGCGCCAAGTTCGATGTGATTATTTTCGGGGCAAGTTCATTTGTAGGCGCGATCCTAACGCGCTACATCGCCGCACAATATGGCTATGATAAAGACCTCAAATGGGCGATTGCTGGGCGTTCTGAGCGTAAATTGCAGCAAGTACGTGGCACACTCGTTGAAGCGCTAGGCGCACAAGCAGGCGACGTAGACATCTTACTCGCCGATGCCAATAACCCGGAAGCGCTGGCCGAGCTATGCAGCCGCACCCGCGTCATCGTTTCTACTGTTGGTCCCTATGCACTATTTGGCGAGCCTTTAGTAAAAGCCTGTGTCGACGCTGGCATTGATTACTGTGACCTTACCGGCGAACCACAGTGGATCAAACGCATGCTCGACAAATACGAATCTAAAGCCAAAGAGACTGGCGCACGCATCGTACACTGCTGTGGCTTTGACTCTATCCCATCGGACATGGGTGTGTGGCATATGCAGCAACTAGCCAAAGAGAAATTTGGTTACCCACTGAACAAAATTGAAATGCGCGTGAAAGCAGCCAAAGGCGGAATGTCCGGCGGTACCGTAGCCAGTATGATCCAGTTAACCAAAGAAGTGATGGCAAATCCTTCCATCAAAAAAGAGCTGGCTAACCCCTACTCCATCTGTCCACCGGATCATGGCTTTCGCGTCAAACAACCCAACGTCACACGCGCAACGTTTGATAAAGCCAGTGGCAGCTGGTCAATGCCTTTTATCATGGCAGCCATTAATACCCGCGTTGTTCATCGAACCAACGCACTACTTGATAAAGCCTACGGCGAACGCTTCGAATACGACGAGGCCATGCTGACCGGCAGGGGCAGTAAAGGAAAACGCATGGCAAAAATGATGACCTTCGGTCTAGGTGCTTTTTTAGTTGGCGCAGCCTTAAAGCCTACACGTGCCATACTCGAAAAATTCGTATTGCCTAAACCGGGCCAAGGCCCAAGTAAAAAAGAACAAGAAACCGGCTATTTCGATATTCGTTTTTATGGCTACGCGGATGGCAACAAAGAAGTGGTACTGAAAACAAAAGTCACTGGCGATAAAGACCCTGGCTACGGTTTCACAGGAAAAATGCTCGGCGAAGCCGCTGTGTGCTTAGCGAAAGACTATCACAACAATGGTAAAAAACGCTGGGCTAAAGGTGGTATATGGACGCCTGGCTCAATCTTCGGTGAAGTGTTTGTTCAGCGCTTAAAAGAGAATGCCAATATGGGATTTGAAGACCTAACAGAAGAAAAACAAGCCGTCACAGATATGGAAGACGCAAAACTAGAGGCTCAGTCTTAATTACATAAAGCGCAGCCTGCTTTCGCCCCGGCAACTCCGGGGCTATGTATTTAGCCCAAGCATTAATCAGTGATTTACACGATATGCAAAACAGGAATACTAACGATCACCATCATTGGCCGCCGGCATAGCGCTCAACGACAGTTGGATATCTTGCTGCTCAGCTTCTAGCTCACGAAACACTTCACGCAAGGCAATTTCAGCACGATCATCTGTATCACAATCACCTGCTTCGCCTGCTGAAGTTTGATGCTCCAACAACAGCACGATATCGTGTAATTGCGCCTCGATACGACGTAAGCGATGCTCGACCCTATTGTCCTGCGGTTTTCTGAACCCCATGTGTACCTCCTAAAGCCAGTCGAATGAGGAAGTTAGATGGCAGAGTACAACTAACTCTTGTGATATTCGATATTTCCCACCCGCATTAGTTCCCAATATAACAATGCCTAAACCCGACTCAACCCAAACAAAACGCATACTGCTATAATGCGCCCAACAGCCTGCCACTATAGCCTGCCAGCCTGCCACTACAGCAACTAGCCACTTCGACATCACAAGCTGAGCAAATATGCCCTTCTCAAACCTTGGATTATCTGCCCCTATACTGCGAGCCATAGACGCCTTGGGTTATACCACCCCAACGCCTATCCAGAACCAAGCGATTCCCGTCATACTCTCAGGGAAAGATCTAATCGCCACGGCTCAAACAGGGACAGGGAAAACCGCCGCGTTTGTCCTACCAATCCTAGAACTATTTAACAAAGAACGAACCCTGCGCGGAAAACGTATTCGTGCGTTAATCCTCACACCCACACGTGAACTTGCCGTACAGGTAACGAACAGCGTGGCGCAATACAGTCAGCACCTAAACCTAAGTTCAATGGCCGTGTATGGCGGTGTGGATACCGATGCGCAAAAACAGCGTCTGATAGCAGGGGTCGATATATTAGTAGCAACACCCGGCAGGCTGCTCGACTTAGCCCATCAACGGGCACTGCATTTTGACGAGCTGGAAATACTGGTACTCGACGAAGCCGACCGTATGGTCGATATGGGATTTCTCGGCGACATCAACAAAATCATAGAACGTCTACCATCAACGCGACAGAACTTACTTTTTTCAGCGACCGTGACCGATGACGTGCTCGCCATCTCAGACAGCTTTGCAAATAGTAAAGTGGGCGAGCTTGCGGAAGAAATCACCATCTCACCGCATTCAACGGCGGCACCTAGCATCAAGCAGTGGTTGATCACGGTAGATAAAGACACTAAGTCGGCTTTGCTTAGCCACTTAATTAAAGAGCAAGAATGGGATCAGGCGCTGATCTTTATTGAAAAAAAACACGCCGCCGCCAAGCTCGTCGATCAACTGGCTAAACGCGATATTAAAGCTGAGGCCATTCATGGTGATAAAAGCCAAGCCATGCGCGAACAAATACTGGCTGACTTCAAATCTGGCAAACTCAAATATTTGGTAGCGACCGGCGTTGCTGCACGTGGGATAGACATCGGCTCGCTAAGCCGAGTGGTTAACTACGACCTGCCCTTCAAGCCAGAAGAATACATTCATCGCATTGGCCGCACTGGCCGCGCAGGTGCTACCGGCGAAGCCATCTCTTTTGTGGCCATGGGAGACTTTAAAAACCTATGTGCGATTGAAAGCCGCCTAGATCACATTATTGATCGCAAAGAGATTGAAGGCTTTCCAGTAAGAAAAGTCGTGCCTGTATCTATTTTGAATTACGTTCGCAAAAGCAAGCCGCCTGCGCCAAAGTCTGCGGCCTCCAAATCTAGTGCGCACAAATCTAATACACCCAAATCGACCAGCTCTAAAATATCGGGGTCAAAACCAAACAATAAAACAACCCGTCAAAAACCTAATGATAAAACTGGAAAAAAACCTGAAAATAACTCAGGAGAAAGATCTGAAGATCGCGTAAACAAGAATATTTGGGGGCGATGAAAAGGCTATAAATTTATAGCCGTTGCATCGAATACTAAACCAGTTAATCGTTTGATTTCTCAATCTCGATCTCAACACACAGCGCCGAGTATGAATCGTTCGCGGCATACAGTAACTGATAATCCTGCAGTGGAAATGCCGCCCAATTTGATGTTTGCGCGCTTTTTGTTAGGCGCTGTCCGAATAACATGGCCACAGCCGCTCTTGCCCCCACGTTTTGCTTAACTCCCGTAAATTTTTTTACTTTCGAAGACAGCTCGACGGTGTTCTCTACCTTTATTGAAAATTTATTAATCAGCGCTTTTTTATCATCAGACAGGCCAAACCCTACTTTCTTGATGTTTGAGTTGGCCAGTACTTTAGCCACTTCCGAAATGACATCTGGAAATAAAGAAGGAAAGATAAACGTCTTTGACAAACAAGATAACTGAATAAGATGCGGGCCTGAGCTGACCTCTCCCTTTTTAAAGGTAGGCTTGCTTTCAGTATCAAACCCAAGCACCGAATACTGCATCAACTCAGAGACGGCATCTATCGCCTCTTCTTTATTGGAAACAACAATAATATTGTCTAAATCAACGCCTTTATATACAGGTAACTCTCTAATCTGTTCTTTCGTGGGCCTATTAAAGGGGACTTTCACTAAATGCTACCTTCCATAAATGTATATAAACAAATAGACCTATCTAAAGCAGAGCGATTCAACAGGCACTCACCCACACCCCTACATCCAACTCTGAGTCAGCATTACCAGCGTAAGATCCAGATATAGGAGGCACAGACTCAGCTAAACGAGCAACAGCAACAGGGATATGATCCGAACCAACGATATCACCTATTGTCGGATCAAAGCCCTTCCAGCCACCGCCCGGTAAATACACCTCAGCCCAAGCGTGCGTTGAACCCACCTGGCTCGCCATCAAAGGGGCATGCAAATACCCGCTCACAAAACGAGAAGCTAGACCTAAACACCTAACCGCTTCCATAAACAGCAATGCAAAATCACGACAAGAACCAGAGCCTAGCCTCAGAGTCTCTTCAGCAGACTGAACACCCGGTTCTTCCCTCACGTTGTAAATCAACGTGGTGTAAATAGCCGTCGTTAGACGTTGCAATAACGTATAGGTCTGAACCTGCTCACCTGATTTCCACACTTTAAATATCCAGTTATTCAACAACTGTCTGGTCTTTTGATCGGGCAATACACGGTACGGTGACAGCAAAAATTGATCATCTTGACTGTAAGAAAAAGGATAATAAATAGCGTAGTCAGCAACGATAAAATCCAGAGGGGCTTCATTGTATTGCTGAACAACCACTTCACTTTCTACAGTGAGTTGTTGTGTTGGCGCAGTAAAGTTAGCAATAGCAACAGAATTACCTTCAACGTCACGATGCCAATACACCTTCGCATCCGGGCTAATGTTTAACGAGAACGACTCGATACGAAGATCATGACCTTCTCGCGGGCGCAGCAACAAGTGTTGCTCCCCTAGAGTCACAGTATCTGTATAGTTGTAATAAGTACGATGTACAATCTTAAAGCGCTTCATAGCAACCCCTCGAAGGACGTTAGTTACTTACGGGGCCACTGCATACATCCCATAAAATCGTGCAAAATCATTAAGATTTCAGCGCTATACAGTACCATCATTCTGGCAACTTCGCTGAAGCATTGACCGCACTGCTGACTTAGCTTAACAACTAGATCAGAGTTGCTACCAGCTGAGATTAGACGTTGACGAATCAGGCGCTGCTTCAACCTCTTCTTCAATGGTCTTCCCGTCGGCATCGATTTCTTTCTCGTCACGCTTAGCTGGGTAAAACCCCAAAGGTGGTAACTCTTCATCAGGGACAGAGCCTAACTGGATAATGTCAAAATGTTCAAGATAATCTAAGAAGAAGTCCATCACATGGGACTTAATATCAGCGGGAGGTAACGCGTCTCTTGGCCAGCAAAGAGAGGCATCGAACCTTAAAACAATAACGAGTTTTTCGGTCAGCTCGGTGAAAAACTGGTCACAATCATTAAAAGTACCACAAGAGCTATACCCCCATAATCTATCTTTAATTGTAAGTACTTCAACATCGTTAGAACTTTTCGGATATAAATAGTTAGGCAATTTATCGGTTTTGTCAGAAAAACTAGCATGAAACCTTAAAATATCAGACTGAATTATAGCAAGTGAAGTCCAACTTCCACTGACCATTCCTAAGTCAGACTTTGGCCATACCATTAATGAAAAAGAAGTATATCTGCTCGAAGAGTCCTCATCGACAAGATCTAAATAGCCTCTCAACGGAGATATCTCACCTGTACATTCAGGATTAGCATTAACGCCTAAGTCCATGGACGTGAAATCATACTCATATAATGACTTATACGTTGCCGTATCTGTACACCTAGCTTGAATCCGATAACCATTGACTTCAAAGCAATATACAGCCAATTCCGTAAAATCTTTCCATTCAGGGACTAGTGTCGTAATCATGTTCATCCTCCATATGAGTCACAGACAAAAATAAGCCTTAGGTCAGTAAAGCCGTCGTCTTCATACTATTCCATAGTTTCAAAAAGCTGATATTTGGATCGTTAAGCATGACTCCTTGAAACTTATCGTAAACAGCAATGTCGCTCTCGACCAAAGACTCTTGATCCATAATTTGGTGACATTTAGAAAAGGAGGTCTGATCATTTTTGTCGAGAACAGCAGTCGCGCCGCGGCTTTCAGCAAGTTTTTTTACTGATGAAAAGGATGCATGAGGGGCTAAAAGCTGAAACTCAAACTTCTCAAGAAGCTTAGGCTTGTTTTCAAGCAAACGAAGCGCGTCTGCCAGAAGCTTTGCTGCTTCATCATAAACATACACAATATATTGGGCATGCTTTAAATCGCCCCAATTATGGATAGTAGCCGTATTTTCTAGCACCTTAGCTAATTCACTTGGTTGAGCGATTTTTCTAGCTGCAGGGGTTTTAAATTTTTGATCATATTCAATCACGGACAAAGGGCTGTGGTATAAATCAAAATCAGTTTTGAATGAACCTTGACCAGCCCTCTCAAGCATGGATACGGAAAGGTCATTTAAGGCTAGAATTCCTTTGTCATCATGTTTCGAACCGATTCTAAGGATTTTATTTCTAAGCTCTTGCTTAGAACTAGGAGTACCACTCCACCCTTTATCCGTGTGTTGCATATGAAACAAGCCAGTGGAAACATTTTTTTTATTGTGTGCAAAGCCTCTTAGATTATAAATATACACCCCAGGGCCCTTGCTCATTCCCTCAGGATAATTCTGAATGATTTTATAAAAGACTCGTACACAGTGACCAGTAAACTCACCAAAATCCATAAATAAAGAGTCAGACTCACCTTCTTTTTGAGCAGCATCAAAGCCGTCAGCAGTACTTGAGAGTTTATGTTGAATACTATTAGCAATCGCTTTGCCGGATTCTTTAGAGGGGTCCACATATTCTGTAAATGTCACGATCAACTCAGGGTCGATGTACACTTTTCGACCAGCATCGCTTAGCATATATAGAAGGTAACTAGAAAAGTTGGTAAGAGTCATACTGCGTCCTTTGCGAAGAGAATCCAATTGCTGCGTAGTTTAATCAAATAAGGGACAAAGCAAAATACTTTTTAGCGACGGTTACAGCGAAATAAGACCTCAAGCACAGAATTTCACGAAATGTCTGATTCTCCTCTCAGTCCATTATCGACATATTGACTTGATATTTGATTAAAGTATCACTATCTGTTACAGCCTAAAATAGAAAGCCTATGTCGAACAAAGTAAACTTTCAGCTGAAAAATTTATTATCTATAAAACCAGATAAAATATACAACGATTGCATTCAGAGCATAGTACAACAAAGGAAGGTATATATTTTTGAAATCCTTTGAGTAATTATTATTTTGTTCAAGTCCTGATGCAACTAATGTAAAAATAATCAAGAGGAAAAATAAAGTAAAAAATGTTCCAATAACCTTTCCAATAATTAACCACATCCTAGCAACCACCCTATCTTTTAAAAAATCATAATTTAAATTAATACTAATTTATCAGAGGTAGGCGCTGATAGTAAAAAGGAGACAATCGCTGGGAACAATCGCTGGACAGTCATTCTAATAGTTTTTATTATTAGCCCTTTATTATCAGCCCACATTTTTTTGTGAGCGAGTTTTGATTTGTTGGTTATGCGTTTATAGTTTATTTCCATATACATCTTGACCAGTTAACTCAATCACCCTTGATAGAAGCTTTTCTAATTTTAAATATGCTGGAGTACAATCTTGTTTCTTGTAAGCTATATCCATGCACTTTGACCGTAAAGTACCAGTTAAAACTCTTAAAGCAGCCATAACCTCTTTGTTGCTAGGACCTGTTTCAAGTTGAGATTTACCAATTGAGAATGCCTTTTCGTATTCACTGCTTTTTACCAAAGATTTTATTTATTCTGCCGATGTAGTCACGAGCTCCCCTTCAATATTTTATACTTAATATCCTTAGCTGGCGCGCGAATTTTTCGTTACCTGCATGCGCTTGTTAGTTGAATTTTTCCAATTCACGCTTTAGCTCCCTTATGTGCTCAGCTCTAGCTAAGCCTTCTCCTCCAGATGTTGAGCATCTTGCACAGTATGTAGCCCTTTCTATTGCGCTATATATCATTTGTTTTGCCACCACTTCATTAGCCAATGCCGCCCACCGTTGGAGTGCCAACGCTCCAAAATCACGATCCTGAGGCCATGGCAACTTGTTTGCAGCATCATCAAAAAATTGGAACATGTCTTTATCTATTTCCATAGCAATAGAGATATCTTTTGCAAGTAGATCAACCTCATCGGTTGTATGTCCCTGAGAAATTAATCGATCCTTCGTGAATCTGTACATATTCATTCAGTAACTAATGGCAACCAAACTGGGAAACGACGATTTTAGTTTTCCAGTGCTGGTTTTTATTATGCATTTACTCACTCCACTCTTTAGCATGATTTTGGGTATATTTCTGGCCTGTATATAATGACAAATCACAATTTTGGCAATTTCTATTCGTTAATGGAAAAAAAGCTATGCCATCACCGCTATACCCATGACCACATCGAGGGCACTTTACTTGAGCCGTTTTCGTTGTCGAATAAATTTGAACTCCTAGAACTAGCATCATTATTGGTACAAGTAAAAATTGTAACATTGGCATAAGCACTGCCAATAGAAGGAGTGGCATAGCTAAAAAGCCAAGAACATAGCCATTTCTACGATTGCGCTTGCGGCAATCAACGATAAACTCTAACTGCTTTTCGAAATTCTCATTCACTTCACTCATACCTTGATTAACGCCGTGCTTAGGGGCCGCAGTGCAGCGCAGCGTAACGGAGGTCCCAGCGCAGCGACTACAGCACCTTGTTAAGCATTTTGGGGTTTATAAGCAACGATATTCACTGTGCCCTTGCCTTTATACTTCTTCATTTCAAAATCACTGCTGAGGCTCTGAATAATCTCAGGCAACTTTGTTGCCCCATAGGTTCTTGGGTCAAAATCAGGCGTTGATCGTTTAACAAACGACCCCGCAGATGCTACGTTTGCCCAGCCTTCATCATCTTGGTATTGCTCCCACGCTTTCTTAAGCAGAGGCACCAACTCTGAAGTGCTCGCTTTCTCTGACGTGGTGACTTCGTGAACTACAGGCTCTGATTCAGGGGCTGGCGATGATTCAGCACCTAGGTTTTCCGTGAAAATGAAATCGTCACAGGCATTTCTAAATGAAATTGGCGTCTTCTTTTCACCGACACCAAAAACAAATATTTCTGACTCTCTAAGCCGAGAGGCAAGCTTTGTAAAGTCACTGTCACTCGAAACCAGTGCGAAAGCATCAAATTTTCCAGAATAGAGCAAATCCATTGCGTCAATAATCATTGATGCGTCTGTAGAATTCTTACCTGTTGTGTAAGCAAATTGCTGAATTGGCTGAATTGCCAATTCATTTAAAGATTGCTTCCAATTTTTGAGATATTCACTAGACCAGTCTCCGTACGCTCTTTTTATTACAACATGCCCATGCGCCGATATCTCGTCCAAGATCTGTCTCTTATACACATCTCCGAGCCCACGAGACTAGGCATGATCT
>OJBO01000023.1_pt1 | contig 96739 bp, 97 predicted proteins | sample 1590461 | NCBI WGS metagenome assembly OJBO01 (sample SAMN05416836, study PRJEB24817) | seawater metagenome | isolation source: Sea water | place: Canada:Atlantic | collected 2013-07 | reverse complement strand
AAGGGGCAGCTATGCAGCGTGCAGTTAATGAATTTTTGACACCTCGTCACATCCAAGTAGACGAAGTATCCAATACCCACGCCAAGGTAACTCTAGAGCCGCTGGAACGTGGTTTTGGTCATACTTTGGGAAATGCTTTACGACGAATCCTGTTGTCCTCAATGCCGGGCGCAGCGATTGTTGAGTGCGAAATCGATGGCGTACTCCACGAGTACAGTGCGATCGATGGCGTTCAGGAAGACGTGATTGAAATCCTGCTTAACCTAAAAGGTGTAGCGGTCAAATTGCATGAACGTGACGAAGCGACACTAACACTGGCCAAAACTGGCCCGTGCACAGTGACAGCTGCCGACATTCAACTGGATCACGGCGTTGATATTGCCAACTCAGATCACGTTATTGCCCATTTGGGTGAAGGCGCTGAGTTGAAAATGACCATCAAAGTAGCTTCTGGCCGCGGTTATGAGACTGTTGAGTCTCGCAACCAGAGTGATGAAGAATCTAAGGCCATTGGCAAATTGCAGTTAGATGCAACTTACAGCCCAGTTAAGCGTGTTTCATACAGCGTCGAAAGCGCTCGTGTTGAACAACGTACTGACTTGGACAAGTTGATTATCGACCTGGAAACCAACGGTACCATTGATCCGGAAGAAGCGATCCGTCGTTCCGCGACCATCTTGCAGCAGCAGTTAGCTATCTTCGTTAACCTAGAAAACGACGAAGTCGTTGAACAGGTTCGTGAAGAAGAAGAGATCGATCCAATTCTGCTTCGTCCAGTAGACGATCTAGAATTGACCGTTCGCTCAGCAAACTGTCTAAAAGCAGAAAACATCTACTACATCGGTGATCTGATTCAGCGCACTGAAGTAGAGCTGTTAAAGACACCTAACTTAGGTAAGAAGTCTCTGACTGAAATCAAAGACGTTCTCGCATCACGCGGACTGTCGTTAGGTATGCATTTGGAGAACTGGCCACCGGCTAGCCTCCGTAACGACGATAAAGTTCTCGCGTAAGCGGTTCCATCAGTTAGTTAAGGAATTTAACCATGCGTCATCGTAAAAGTGGTCGTCATTTCAATCGCACAAGCTCGCACCGTCAAGCTATGTTTAAAAACATGGCGGTCAGCTTGTTCGAACATGAAATCATTAAGACTACTCTGCCAAAGGCGAAAGAGCTACGTCGCGTAGCTGAGCCACTGATCACTCTTTCTAAGACTGATTCAGTTGCTAACCGCCGTCTGGCCTTTGCTCGTACTCGTAGCAAAGAAGCAGTAGGTAAACTGTTCACTGACCTAGGTCCACGTTACCAGAACCGTCCTGGTGGCTACATTCGTATTATGAAATGTGGCTTCCGTGCGGGTGATAACGCACCTATGGCTTATGTTGAGTTGGTAGATCGTCCAGTAGTAGAAGCTACTGAAGATGATGTAGTAACTGAAGATTAAGCCTTGGTCTTTGATCAGCTTTAAAGAAACCCGCCTTGTGCGGGTTTTTTTATGTCTAGAAGATAGTCTTTCAGCGTCAGTTTGCTGGTGCTGCCCGCTCTTTAGCGGTTTGTCTTGCGCAGTTCTTTGATGTTATTACTTTGGTCACTAATAGTTGTAGAGCATCCAATTCATAGTGAATGCGCCTTTCAGGCGTACTCTCACCAATGAAACTCATAAGGATTCTCTATGAAAACTAAATGGAAAGTGCAGGCCTTTTTACCGCTAGCTATCGCTTTCAGCTTGGCTGGATGCCAACTAGATTTTTCAGAATATATTCAATCAGCGCCTCAGCAAATTGCTGCTGATGTCGTTTTTTATAAAGATGTTAAATATACAGGGCTTGATGATCAGGATCGTATGTTTGATGTCTTTGTGCCTAAGTCTTGTGAAGGCAATTGTCCGTGGGTCTTTTATATTCATGGAGGGGGCTTCACGAGCGGTGAAAGACAAACTGTCTATCAGAGCTCTGATACACTTCCAGCGGTTAATGAGCTGCTGAGTTCTGGTATAGCGGTTGCGACGATAAGTTATCGTAAGCTCGATGTAGATAACATTGAGCTTGAGGGATTACTAAAACCGCTCACCGATATAAAAGATGGTTTTCAAGCGTTACGCGGAGCAGCGATTTCTATAGGGTTGGCTCCAAACAATACAGTGTTGATTGGAGAGTCAGCGGGGGCTGGTGCTGCGTTGTGGTTAGGGTACCAAGACGATTTGGCCGACGCTAATGATACGTCTACCGTTGCAGCTGGTATATCGACGCGAGTGCAAGGTGCAGTTCTCTACAGTACACAAGCAACGTATGACTTGTTGCATTGGAATAGCGACGTAATGCCTGGCGCTAAGAACGCGGTATTTGCAGGAGGGTATATGTGGGAGATTAATAAGCTGCTCCAAGCCGCCTACGGTATTACTGATGGATACTTATCTGACGCTAATCTCAACTCAAGCACCGTTACAGACCTACGGGCCAGTGTTGATTTGATAAGTTTTATTACCAATGATGACCCTGAGTTTTGGGTAGAAAATACAGACCCAGGGGTGCAGTTCTATCCGAACTCTACCACCATGACGGACTCGCAGAAGCGAGATGCATTTCTTCATGACCCCCGTCACGCTGAAGCGCTTCACGAGCGTGCTAATCAAGTTGGCCTTGATCACAGTGTGATTACTCAAGGGCTTGAAGGTGGAGATTTATCGGTCAAAAGACACGCAAATGCGATAGCGTTTGTGAAGAGTAAGCTGCTTTAGTGTGACGCGCTGGCACAGAGACATTGCTGTGCCAGCCACCATTGATATAAGCCAAGGGATAAATCACTCGCCAGCCAATATATCTGACTGAATAATTGGCGTACCGGTACTTAAATTTACCAAAAAGATTCCTCCATCCGAGGTAATAATGGTCTCGGATGGGGTTCGGATAATAATGTCGTTGCATTGTGTTTCTGGGTAGGTGGTAACTAATGCTGGCGCTAAAGGATCTGAGACACTCACCTTAGCGAGTCCTTCCTCAGTACAAACCCATAGAAAGTTATCACTTTTTGCCAGTCCGTAAGGCCCGTTCATTGCTAGTGATGACAATTGTAATGGCGCCGTTGGATCACTCACGTCGTAAATCATTAGTGTGTTTAGCCCGGTTGCTGTTGTGCAATTGTTGGTAGTTCTCAACGTTAGGAACATGGTCGTACCATCAACGATAACTGGATCGCAACTGGCAATGTGAGTTGCTTCACCGACGAAAGTGAATTTTCCGGCGTCATTAATATCAAGAATAGTCACACCGAAATCGCTGCCGACGTATAAAGAACTCTGCCCCTCGGGAAATATAGTCTCAGCGTTCCAAACATGGATGGTGTCGTTCAGTTCGACTGGGCCGTCTTCGGGAAAGAAATAAGATTTGACCGTGCTTCTGTCGAGCACAACGAAATTTCCATTTTGGAAGGTGAGCGCAGCGGTTGATCCTGCGACTGCGCCGCTATCTATATCAGATGAAGTCCCTGAGTCACCGGAGCCACCATCCGTTTGGCAAGCGGTTAACGCGATAGATGCAAATATTATTGTGAGAATTTTGTGAGTCATGTCAGGTACCATTCCCTGCACCGTCGAAGGTGTCGTATTTGCTTTGCACGTCAGTCTTTGAAATATATTCACCGTATCGAGTACCCCCACCTTCATGGTAATCAAGCCCGATTGCTATGCCGATATTGCCATTGAGCAAATTTTCATAATCTTCATCGGTGAGATCTATTGTTGATTCGATGAATTGACGTGATGAAAACCAAAGCTGCTCCTCGATTCGTATTTCGGAACCCGGTTCAAAGGTTCTGGATCGGAGCGCTGCAATGGGTAAGACGACCAGATCTGTGAAGGCATTGGCATAGAGGTTTTCGCCATCACTGGTGACATCGGTCACACCTGGCAAGGGGATATAAGCAAGGCGAATAGGGTTTTGCATATCACTTGTATCGAATACATGGAAGCCAGTGTATCGGTCAACCACGATAAGCTCACCACTACCGCTTAGGAGCTTACCTGGGCGCGAGAGTGTGGTGGTATCACCGTATTCTGGTTGTATGTCTGCGCGTATTTCTTCCCAGGTTAACCATACGATGGTGTCACAACCTTCTTTGCTATCTTCGCCGCAGTTGCTAGCTGGCAGGTAACAAGCGAGCTGCAGAGGTAGTGCGAATACAAGAGGGAGTGTGATCCTTAAACTATTATATGAACTGCTATTCGAATTGCTGTGTGAGCTATTCGCTAAAGCGTAACGCTTAAGGGGGAAAAGAAGTGTCAGTGCGCCACCCATCAAAACTGCGAGAATATCGGCCCAATCAAATGTTGCACTCTCAGACGTCGCCTGGGCAAATTCACCGCACATGGCAATAAGTATTGCAGTCGCCCACGTAGAAAATCCGGCGGTTTGAGGCTTTAGCGCGCGACAGATGAGAAAAATCAATGGCACCGAAATGAAACTTAAGAGTTGCCCGGAGGCCGGTGGTGATAGATCAAAGTCAGGCGATATCGAGAGCAGTTGCCATAGTGTGTGCTGAGGCCGGGTAACGGCTAGAGTGAGTAGTGTGATCGAGGCCACTGAGATCAATGGACCGAGGGAGCGTAATATGTGCAGCATGTAAAATCATCCTTGAATTCAGGCCCATTTTTCATGAACCTGATGTCAAACGTATGACATTGAGGTATTTGTCACAATGTCCTACCACGCAATTATCTAACCTTTCAAAAATTCTCCGATTTTATACACCGCTTTTCGGGACGGTTTTAATAGAGCCGCGTGGAATTGAAAGACGTGCCACATACCTTCGAAGACTTGTAATTCAGTGTCGACCCCAGCGACTCTAAACGCTTCCGCGATGCGTTGCGAGTCACTTAGTAATATTTCATCGCTTCCCACTTGGATGAGTGTACGAGGCAAGTTGGCATGATTACCAAATAATGGCGATATTCCTGGAGTATCCAAAGGTACGTCTGCGGCATACATTTCTGCAGATGAAGTCAGCCAAGCTGGGTGCAGCATGGGATCAATGGATTTGTTAGATTCGATTGTCACGCCGCTGCAGGTCAGGTCCGCCCATGGTGACATAAGCACCATCGCACTGGGTTGTGCGTATTCCGTTCTGGCAATTTCTTCTGCGAGGGCCATGGCTAATCCACCTCCCGCGGAGTCACCCACAAGCGCAATGTCTTGGTGTTCCGAAAGAAGTGCTATATACGCCTTCATGGCATCATCTACTGCCGCAGGGTAGGGTGATTCAGGCGCAAGGCGATAATCGATGACGTAGGCTTCACGCTCGGCATTGCGAGCGATGCGAGCGACCATTTCACGATGGCTATCGGGTGAGCCTGTGCAATAAGCACCACCATGCAAATATAGAATGGCCCCATGACAAGGGGTTGGGCTCAGTTTTCGTGTGGTGACACCATCAAGTTCGATCTCTGTTTCTTTGATGCCGCGTGGCATGGGAGTGAAACGAAGAAGATCGAGGCGTTTACGTTGGGTTTCCACACTGACTCGCGGGTTTAGCTGTGATTTAACGGTCACAGTAACGAGTCGGCGCATGACGCTTTGAGCGATGGACATTATATCTGCCTCAAAAAAAGAGCGGGCCATATCCCAATAAAGGGGGCCCGCTTAAGGTTTGGGTGTTGCTATGAGAGAGGTCACATGAATGTCTGATATTTAATATACGCCTCGTTGCAGTAAAGCAGGGCAAGGCGCGGTAAAGAAGCGTCAGACATTAATCACGAAGTGTATTCACTCAATCAGCATCAAGCTTAAGCCAGGCCAGTAAGTTATGACGAGTACGGTAGCCAGTAGTATAAAGAAGAATGGCAGGGTCGCACGATATAACGTCATCACTGGCTTGTTAAAGCGGAAGCTAGCAATAAATAGGTTCATGCCGACCGGTGGTGTGAAGTAACCGAGCTGCATGTTCGCTAGGAACAAAATACCTAAATGAACCGGGTGGATACCGTACTGCACCGCGATAGGCAAAATGATCGGAATCATAATGACAATCGCCGAGAAGATATCGAGCATCATGCCTAAGATCAGTAGGAATATGGTCAGCAAGAGCAGGAAGGTAAAGCCATCACTAACGTGTTCCTGAATCGTGGCAAAAATCTGCTCCGGAATTCCGGCATCAATCATGTAGTTAGTTGACGCAAGCGAGACGGCCAAAATCAGTAAAATTGCACCGACTAGCTTCATTGAATCACGCATAACGACAGGGAGTTGCGTCAGCGTTATTTCACGACGAATTACTACCGTCACAATCAACACATAAAACGCCGTAATGGCAGCGGCTTCGGATACCGCAAAGAACCCACCGTAAATACCGCCAAGGACAACAAACGGAAGCGGAATTTCCCAGACACTGTCTTTAATCGCCGCCCACGCTTCGGCTTTATCAAATGTTTTGTCTGTTTTTGGCAGATGTCGAGACTGCCAAGCGCTGTAAAGTGATAAAGCGCTTAACATCAATACGCCGGGTAAAATGCCCGCAAGGAATAAATCGTCAATACCAACGGGAGTATCCAGAGACATTTGCTGAGCAATCACGCCGTAAAGAATCAAAGGCAAAGACGGAGCAAAGAGTAAGCCTAGTGATCCGGAGGTAGTGACTAAGCCAAGATTGAAATTCTCTTTGTAACCCGCTTTTTGCAGAGCAGGGACTAATAGAGCGCCTAAGGCAACAATGGTGACGCCCGAGGCTCCGGTGAAGGCGGTGAACAGCGCACAAGCCACAAGTGCGACAATCGCTAAACCACCTGGCATCCAACCGAGGAAAGCATCGGTCATGCGTACCAAGCGCTGGGGTGCTTTGCTTTCCCCCATTAAGTATCCGGCGAAGGTGAAGAGTGGGATGGCAATTAGGACGGGCATTTCAGCCACGCGATAAATTTCAACGGCCATCACTTGTAGGTCAATGTCCGTTTGCCAGAACCCCCACATGGCAGAGGCAGCGATGACGGTAAATAGCGGTGCGCCAGCTAGGGCTAATAATAAAAGCAGCAGAGGAATCAAAATACTCACACGCCCACCTCTTTCCCGCTTAGGGTCTGAATAGACTGGATACCAAAGCGCAGCGCCATCAGGCCAAAGCTAATAGGAATAATCAGTTGTAGAGGCCAAGCAGGCACATCAGCGAAGGCCATATCGCCAAACTCCAGTGCCATTTGTACGTATTTACCAGAGTGCCAAGCAACGATGCCACTCACGACCGAGGCAAATATTAGAGTCATTACGGAAGAAACTTTCTTAAGTACAGGGCCGCCTAGGCGGTTAATTAAGTCGATTGAAATATGCTCGCGGCTGCGGGTGGCCAATAGCGCGCCGAGCAGACCAATCCATAACACCATCACGCGCAATAGCGGTGGAATCCAAGAGACACCGCCACCAAAAAGCGTACGGGCTAAAATGTCATAGCCCGCCAGTAAAATCATTGCCAATAACAGAAGGACTAAAATACTGTCCTCCAAGCGATGAACGAGCACTAACAGTCGTTTCATTAAGGTTCCTGTCGCATTTCATTAAGGCGCTGCTGTAAATTCTTAAAGATATCGACCGGGTAAATTTCTTTGCTGGCCAGCTCTTTAACGGCGCTAGTGGCTAATTCTTCCCAGCGTGCTTTATCTTCGTCAGACAGCTCAACAAATTCGATACCGTTTTGCGCTAATGCATCACGCGCTCCGGCTTCATCGACTTCGTTTTGCTTATCCATGTCGGCAAAGGCTTGTGCCATCACGCGGCGTACCGTTGATTGATCTTCTGGCGTCAGCTTTTTAAACGCTTTTTGATCAATGATGATGGTGCCGGTTAAAAACAGCAGTGGGAAGTCAGTGACATACTTCACCTTAGTGTGCCATTGCAGCGCGATGGCTGACGTAGGGTTCACAACAATAGTGTCGATCAAGCCGGTTTGGAGGCTGGTGTATACATCTGATAATGGTAAGGAAATCGGCTCAACGCCACCTTTCTCAAAGGTGGTCTCGCCAATTAAGTCGCCTTCAGGAACCCACACTTTCTGTTTTTGCGCGTCTTCAGAAGTACGGATAGGTTCATCCGACATCATGTAGGCAAACCCTGCTTCTGAAATACCGAGTACCACGTAGCCTTCTTTGGCTAACTCTTGAACGATGTAAGGATCAAACTCTTTACGAATAGCGCGTAGCTCTTCCAAAGTGCGGAAGGTGAACGGTAGATTGTATAACTGGGATGCTGGTGAAATATTGATTAACGAGCCGGTCGCCACTGCACCGCCTTGTAGCTGGCCGATGCGCATTTTACGCATCACACTCTTATCGCCACCTTGCACGCCACCGGGGAAAAACTTCAGTTTTACGCGGCCTTCGGTTTCCGTTTTGATGTCTGCAGCAGCGGCACGCATAACTTTCATCCAGCTTGTGCCGTCAGGGGCCAGTGTTGCAATTTTTAGTGTTGCCGCTTGAGCGGTTGGAAACACCAGCAAGCTAAGGGTGATTAGCAGTAAATGAAGTCGTTTCATAACATTCTCACTCAAAATAGTCAGAGGATTCAGCCAGCAATATCGCAGCTTGGCGTTGGGCCAGATGATTAATTAGTGTCAGTCCTTCGGCGGTTGGGTCGGTATCTAGTACTTCCTGTAGTAACCGATCATGCAGTTCTTGTTCGAACATCAATCGAGCATATTGTTCAGCGTAGAGTACCTTTGCCATCAGGTGTTTGCCTTGGCTGATCTTAATCGCTTTTTCAAAGTGGGCTTTGCCAATCTCTGGTTTGCCGCCAACAGAGGGTGGTAATTGGCTTTCGAGCACGCCTAGGTACACCTGAACGGTACCGTTGTCGTAGCTTTCATCATAGTTAGCGACCCATGACATTAGTGTCTTCACTTTGCCGACTTGAGCGACGGCATTCCAGTCGTCAGTGTTGGCTTGTACCCAGCCTGCCCAAGCAGCGCCATAGGCGTAAAAAATATCAATATCGTCTTCTGAGTAGTCACGCTTTAAGCCCGGCAGCAGTTGGTCTGATTGGCCATCGACTAAATCACAGGCGTTATCATCGTATTCACATAGCGCACGGCGAGCGTAGGCGAGCGATTTGTTCGCCATGGTTTTGGCTTGCTCTTCATCCTGGGCAAATACACCGGCGTAAGCACCATATAGCTGAGCGCCAGCTAATAAGAAACGTTCGTTCTCGGGGTAGGTGAGGATCAGTGCGTCCAGCATAAGTAAATACGCAGGGGCGCCTGCTGCAACCACTTCAGGATCGTCTTGGTTGAGCATGGCGCGAGATAGATTGTCTGGTAACTGAGTCACCGAGCAGGCTCCCAGTAAGACGCAGAACCCTGCTGTGATTAGGTGTTTCATCATAGTGTTGTGAGGTGCCGTGGTTAGGGTGCGATTCTGATTGAGCGCCGATTGTACACTGGCTAACGGGTGGTTTCACCCGCTGCCGGTGTGCTCAAGTGATGTCAGGTCTCGGCAAGATCTTCCAAGGCGATTGCTTGTTTCACGGAGGTGACACCAAAGTCGATGCCAATGCCTCTAAGTATGTCCCAGGTGAGTTCGTTTTCACTGTGCTCGGCGATGGTTTTTTTCGCCATAAACTGGGCAATTTCTTGGATTGATTTGATCAGGGCATAGTCTGCAGAGCTAGAACGTAAGCCATCGATAAAATTACGATCAATTTTTACAAAATCGACGGGCAGTTGCTTTAGGAAGTTATAAGACGACTGACCGGTACCAAAGTCAGACAATACAAATTTACAGCCTAGCTTACGTAGCTCGTGCATAAATTCAGCGGCATCATTGAGGTCATGAATCGTGGCAGTTTCATTGAGTTCGAAACAGAACTTATCCATTGGAATGTCGTGGTCGTATGCTTGATCGCGCAAGTAATCCAATAGTGAATCATCGCTGATTGCTCGGCCTGATAAACGTAATATAAAGCGACGAATACCTGCGGCTTCGGTCTCATGGCTGGCTAACCATTGAATCAATTGATCAATGATCCAGCGATCCAGTAAGTAGATACGGTTGTAGTTTTCTGCTGCCTGTAAAAACTCCATGGGTGGCATTTCCATGCCTTCGCCATTTTCGCTCGGTACGCTGATTACCACCTCGTATTGCAACGTACCTTTGTGGCGACTTTGAATTGGGTCGATAGGGACGCAACGCACTTGCAATGATTTATCGTCCAGTGCGGTGCTGAGGCGATTTCCCCATGACATAAACTGTTCGTGACGCTGGCGAGACGCATCATCGTATTCATAACGCACAATTCGGTTATTGCCCTTCTCTTTGGCGAGTTGGCAGGCAATTTCGGCTTGTTCTAGTAAGTCGGCGGCATCCGCTGTATCAGCGGATAATGGCGCTAAGCCGATACTGACACCAATATGGAAGGTGGCGCCGTTACCATCAATGACGGCTTTTTCAATGTCTTGTGAAATCACACGAGCGCTGGCTTCAGCTTGCTCGATATCGTGATCTGTTAGCAATAATGCAAACTCGTTACTGCCCACTCGCGAGCACAAGGCGTCAGGGTATGACTCTTGTAAAATAACGGCGAGGTTTTGCAAGCACGCATCACCCACTTCGACGCCATAGTTTTTATTAATCAATTTAAATTGATCAATATTTAACATGCACAGTGCATGATTTTGCGGCTCGCGTTGCGATTCTGAGACGTAGTTTTCAAGCAGGCTCAAGAAGTGCTGGCGGTTGGTTAGCCCTGTCAGTGCATCGGTGTGCGCTTGCTGGGATAAGTCGGTATAAATCTGCTGAACGAGCTGGTCGATACTTTGATCAACCGGTGTATCTTCTTGCTCGTATAAACGTTTAATGGCTCCTGTTTCCATCGCGGCGGCGATTTCGTTGAAGCGATAATCGTGTACGCGCATACCGGTGTGATTCACACAAGCATAGCGAGATTGATCGGCTGCAATCCAAGCGATAGAAATAGACTGGTTCGATTCGGTAATCAATAAAATATCACCGACTTGTAAGCTCAAGACACGACGCGCACCTTTGCCCTTAACAAAATCATCTTCCGTGGGTTCTATGTACTCCGGCAGACCAATCGTATCGTCTAGCGAGCCATCGCGCAGGTGAGCCAGCGCCGCCGCGCCAATTTCCTTATGCCATTTTTCATGCTGCGGAAGCGGACCGTTTAATTGGTCTAGCTCAGCACGTGCCAGATCAAGCAATGGCGAGAATCGTTCGAGTAAGTCTTCACGCTTAGCATTGTTGGCATTGAATAAAATCAGGACTTGGCGATATAACTTTACGGCACCTTTGAAGCGCGCGCTGTCTGCGCCTTCTCGAAGTAGTAGCAAGCAAAGCATTTGTTGCCAGCCTTCTTGCAGCCATTCAATCACGCACTCCGGTAAAACGCGTCCAGAGGTGTCGTGACCAATAAGCGCATTGACGCGTTTATGCGCCATGTATAGACGAAACTCACCTTCGGCGGCTTCGGCAACACGCTCGGTGTTCTGTTTTACCTTACGCTCAGCAGAACCGACGAGAATTTGTAAGTTTTCAACCAAGTCTTCCATCTGCTTAGGGTCAGACGATGGGTTCTCTAAGATCGGCTCAATCAGCTCATCCAGTGCGGCTTTTAACCGCTTCTGACCACTGCTGGTGATTTTACCGAGACGGCCGAGTAGGTTGAATATCAAGCGCCCAGGGTGTTCTGGGTTAAACAAGAGTGATGCATCATCGAGCATTAAACGCAGTAGTGGCCAACCAAGCTGTTCAACCGATGGTTTGACGAACTCTGCCATGCTGGGATTATCAAGTAGGTTGCGTGTAACTTGCTCAACAGTATCAATGGCGTGACGCGTTTCTTCCGGCAGGCTGATCTCTTGTTCTGCCAATTGCAGTTCAAGTTCTTCCAATACGCTTTTATCGCTAATCAGCGGCGCTACTTTGGCTAAAGTGTCAACGATGTCTGTAATTTGCTCTGGCGCTGCCACGGGTAAGCTACTGAGTTCGTTGCCTTCCGTCTCACGTTGATAACGAAGATTCAGTAGATGCTCGATGTTTGAGTACGCTTGCTTGGCTTCGTCTTGATGCCGCTGGAAGTCAAACATTGTGTTACCACGGGGAGCAATACCAGATCCTGCTGGTGCTTGCGCGGTAGTGGCTGTGTTGGTTGACGTCGGCGTTGCGTTGCCAAAATCCATGCTGATGTCCGCCTGAGGCGTTGTCCCGACTTGATGCGGAACCTCCGTAGGGCGATGCTTGCGATAGCGGAAAGTGATCGGGATATTAATCTGACGGATCACTTTCTGATAAGTGCTTTTTAATATCGCTACGGCTGATTTCTCGAAGGTATCAAACGCAAGTTCGCGAGCTTCATGTGGCAAGCCCAGCGTATCAATACAATCTCGAAATGCCTCCGTTACGGTATTTGGGCCGATAGGGTTAAAGCAGTCTTTCGACTCCGCCGACGATAAGGTGTCGAGCAGTTGGCGCAGCTCGAAACTCTCTTGGCTCAAAAACGATTGTAAGTGTGAGGCCGCTACTTTTGCTTGTAGCCAATCTTCAAAGTCGCTTTGGCGCACAAGGGATAAAGCGACTGCGCCTTCGTACTCTTCACTTTCATCACTGAGTTTGGGCTCACCAGCTAACCAGCGCTGTAGCTGGTGGCTTAATATTTGAGAGAAGCGGCGATTAAACTCATCTGCTTTGGCGCGTACTTGTTTTTCAAGTTTCATCCACAACTGTTGTTCAGAAGTGTTGCGCGCGTAATCGATTTTTTCATACGTGCTTTGAATAAAGCTAGGTAACCAATTAACTGGGAGTGTTTCTATTAGACTGTTTGCTTCAACCGCAAAAATATTACGGAAACGCTCACGCTGGGCGGGGGGCAGCCCAGCGCTGCTCCGGTTGTTTTGGTTGAATTCCTGCATGTTGAGGAATAACTGACCATCCGCTTCGTGTATGCGCACGCCGATGTTGTCGTTTTCTTGATACACAAGATCGACATCGGTTCGAACTGGAGAACTCAACTGGATTTCCAGCACCATAGGGCCAGGTTGTTCAGGAATGTCTCCGTGGGTCCAGAGTATTTTCATTCCGGAATGCGAATAATCTTGAATTAGGCACTCATAACCACTGCCATCAGTCAGAATTAATCGTGCGTTCAACTGACTGGAAAAGCGTTGATGCTTTCGTAGTTCACTGGTCATGCTGGTTCCCTGATTTATTGCACTGATCTTGGCGCCTCCTTCGATGAGACATACCACTGTCCGTTTATCTAATCTTAAACCTAACCGGACTAGGATCAATGTTTTATATGGCGTCTATGACAAACTCACATCATATTGACCTATTATTCTTGTTTGGATATATTCCTACCTTGGAATGTAATTCTGATATTGTGTACGGCGACACAATAAGCAATTCCAGCCTGACTTAAAACTCTTTGAAGCGACGGAGGTCATGATGAACGAGATGAATAAAGACGACTTACTCGAAGAGGCACGTGTTTCTGTGACGCCTGTGGATGCCAGCGAAGCACAAGCTTTGGTAGACGGCGGAGCAAGTATTTTAGATGTACGCGAACCTGCAGAATTTATGATGGGGCATTTGCCTAAGGCGGAGAATATCCCTCGTGGTGTGCTCGAATTTAAAGTGGGTGATCACCCAGTGCTTGCAGATAAAAACGCGACAATCCTTTTGTATTGTAAAAATGGTGGGCGCAGCACTTTAGCGGCTCATACATTAAAACGTATGGGTTTTTCTAACGTGAAAATGCTCGTGGGTGGCTTTGACGGTTGGAGCGGAAGCATTCATAAAATTGAAACAGACCCAAGCGTGTATCAATAACCCGGCACACCTTTTAGATATGGAGCTTGCTATGAAAACATCCCTGCTCATCATGCTGGCCTTACTCCCGGCACCTGCCGCTATGGCAGAAGATAAAGCCGAAGCGTTAGTTCTTGAGGCTCGCCAACACACGATGGCGTTTGCCAAAGCGTTGAAAAGCACCTTGATGGCAGGCATGAAAGCCGAGGGGCCAGCAGCGGCGATCAATCTTTGTAATATCGATGCGCCAGCTCTTGCTGAGATAAACAGCAAAGATGGATGGCAGGTGGGCCGGACGTCTTTGAAGGTTCGAAATCCTGAGAATGCGCCTGATGCATGGGAAACTCAGGTGTTGGAGTCGTTTGAGCGGCAGCTCGCCGCCGGGGTAGATGTTCAAATATTAGAAGCCAGTCGGGATCAGAATGGTGAATTTCGTTATATGAAAGCCATCCCTGTGGGAGGGCCGTGTGTAATTTGTCATGGTGACTCTCTAGCGGCTCCGGTACAGGCAAGAATTAATGAGCTGTATCCGACGGATCAAGCGCACGGTTATCTACCTGGACAGTTACGTGGTGCATTCACTCTGACTTATCGTCCAGTGCAGGAGTAGTACCATGGAACATCGAATTACCGTACGTTGGCAGAAAAACGGCGAGTTCAGTCATAACTTTTTTGAGCGCCGCCACAGTATTGCGTTTCAACCCGAAGTCGGATTGATGGCTGGTGGGGCTGGCAACGATTTTGGTGCAGACCCTGAACAAATGCTGGCCGCAGCGATGGCCAGCTGCCACATGCAGACCTTTTTAGCATTAGCGGCCAAAAAGCGACTGCAGGTTGAATCCTATAATGATGAAGCCGAGGCAATTTTAGAGCAACGTGAGGATGGCCGATTTTGGGTGGCAAAGTTGATACTCACCCCAGCGGTTGTGTTTTGTGGCGATAAAATACCGGATGCAACGTCGATTCTGGCTATGCATGACAAGGCACATGAGCACTGTTTTATCGCTAATTCAGTGACATCAGAGGTGGTGATAAAGCCACAGCTCTGATTTTTTAAATTAATTTCTAAATAATCTAATCCAAATAAAGATCCTCGGCGTAAAGGTTAAACACTTTGTTGTAATAACCCGTTCGAGGATCACCCATGAAAGCACGTATTTCATTCTTAATAAGCGCCATGGTGGCATTATCCAGCACAAATGTGCAGGCATCGAGCCATAGAGAGGCTCCCAATGTCACTCGCCTTCCGGCGGTTGATTCCACAGATTTTTATGCTTTTCGTAGCTACGAAAGTGACCGTGGCGATTACGTCACGCTGATCGCCAACTACATACCATTGCAAGACGCATACGGTGGCCCTAACTATTTTGCGATGGACCCCAACGCACTGTACGAAATTCACATTGATAATGACGGCGACGCGATTGAAGACATTACTTTTCAGTTCCGCTTTCAGCAAATGCTCGGTGCGATGGGCGCCGGTGTTACCTTGCCTATTGGCCCAGAAGGAGCGACGAAAAACGTCTCTATTCCGCTGAAGAACTTTGGCAATGTGGACAACGACGGCGCAGTAAACTTTTATGAAAAATACACCATCACCAAAGTGGATGGTGATCGTCGTACTGGGACGAAAACCGACATAACCGATGGTGTCGGGGAAGTTACCTTTGAAAAGCCCCTCGACAATATCGGTGAAAAATCATTTGCCGATTATGACGCGTACGCATCCACCTTTGTCCATGATCTGACGATTCCAGGCTGCTCGACTGGTGGCAAAGTGTTTGTTGGCCAGCGCAAAGATGCGTTTGTTGTGAACTTAGGTAAGACCTTTGATTTGGTTAATTACGTACCGTTGGACGCCGATGGGAGTGCACAAGATGACGCCAACGATGATTTGGCCGATAAAAACGTCACCACCATCGCGCTTGAAGTGCCGATTAACTGTGTGGTTGGTGATGGTAATAATGTGATTGGCGCGTGGACCAGCGCGAGCCAGCAACAGGCGAGAATTCTTAATCCGGATGCCACTTTTGCTAAAACTGAAGTGAATGGCGGAGCTTGGACTCAAGTATCTCGCTTAGGCATGCCTTTAGTGAATGAAGTTGTGATAGGTCTTGCGGACAAAGATCACTTCTCTGCTTCAGAACCGAAAGACGACGGTCAATTTGCGGATTACGTCACCCACCCAACCCTGCCTGCTTTACTGGATATTTTGTTCCGAGACGCATTGGGTGCCACCGAGAACATTGCGCCGTCGAATTTCCCACGTACTGACTTGGTAACCGCGTTCCTAACAGGGTTTCCTGGGGTGAACCAGCAAGCGACTGTCACGGCGTCCGAAATGGTGCGCTTAAACACAGGTATTGCTGCAACAGCGGCGGCGGATCAAAGTGCCTTTGGTGTAGTGGCTGGTGATTTGGCGGGCTTCCCTAATGGCCGCCGCCCTGGCGATGACGTGGTCGATATTGCTTTGCGAGTGGTCATGGGTGCGTTATGCCACCCGGTTGATCTGGATGGTGACGGCACCGCGAGTGATGACTTAGGTATTTGTGATCCTGAAGATGCCCCGGTGGGTGATCAGCCCTTCTCTGATTTAGCGCCACTGAATGCAAATTATGTGGACGATGCTTTCCCGTACTTGAAAGCGCCGCTGGCTGGCTCGGTTAACCCGTAAGGAGTATCGCTATGAACAAGTTACGAACGTCTTCGATGTGGGGTGTCTTAGTGCTAACCGCGTTGTTATCAGCATGTTCTGATCGAGACAGTAATAACAGTAATGCCACAGTGGATCTAGATGTTAGCGATCAAGACCCTGACACATCGGTATTACTCACTGCACTGGTGGACGACCTGTTTCAACAGTCGGCGGATTCTGAAAGCGTTGAAATTCAGAATTTAGACATTGTTGATAACGCTGATGAATATTCATTCGACTATTTAATTCAGGGGGAGTGACCTTGGGGGCCGAACTCGGCCCCCCTTTTTTAAATGGAGTTTTTTAAATTAGGTTTTGTGAATGCGCAATTCTTTAAAAGCGCAATTCTTTAAAAGCGCAATACCCAAAATAGAGGTAATCGCTTGCTCTCCATACGACATATCGTTTGAGCAAGGCGTTCACGTAACGAATATGCAATAAAAAAACCCAAGGGGTTTGTGATGATCTTTAAGCGAATCAGTATGAAACTTCCAACGTTTTCATTCTTCTCATTAATTATATCTGGTGTGCTCAGCGGCCTATCTGTACCAAATGTGGCTAGCCAAGAATGGACAGTGCCTGATGGAGGTCGATTGGTTGCAGTATGGTCGCAAGAGGAATTAAAACCCCACGTCCGCTCCCAAGCACAAAGCCTGATAGAGATTCGACATAATTTTGAAAAAGCCGGATTACCAGGCCAGTCTTGGCGTTACGATCATATTTATACATTAATGAAAAACATCACCGTCACTGAGGAGAGCAGTACCGCTACCCGTGATGAAATAAAATATTATCGTGCCCGTTTGATGCAGCACTCTCATAATTTCTACGGTGCGGAACGCTTGTTGAGTGAGATAAAATCTAATTCTCGTTATTTTGCGACTGCAACATTAATGCTCGCTCAGGTGTTGAATGAACAAGAGCGTCATCAAGATGCTAAGTCTGCATGCTTAAAATTATTATTAACGGACCCGGATATTGCGGCTGGGTGTGCGGCGGCGACTCGCCCTGAAATGACCGAATCTTTGCAGGCGTTACTGCAGACGATTGCCCAGCGAAGTGATAATGATATTTTAAATAGTTGGTTGATGTACCAAAGTGTTAGCGGATACGTCAGGGAAGGCCAACCCGAAAAAGCATTGTCGAGCTATTTTAAATGGCATAACAATAGCTCAGAGTCAGAATTAACGGTTGCCGATCTTTCAATTATTTCTGATGCCTACATCGAGATGAACCAGCCTTATGAAGTGATTGAATTATTGTCGAATAAAATATCAACAAAATTTCCAGACGATGCGCTAGTGATCCAGCTTGCACGGGCAGAAAAAAATATTAATTCAACCGATGCTACAGGCAGTCGACAGTGGCAAAGCTATGCCACGTTGCGCATGGAAGAACGTATTCGCCGTAACGATGTGAGCTACGGTGAATTAATTTCTGTGTATTACGCTGAACTAAAAAATGATAACCGTTCAGCCAAGTTTTGGCGTGAAAAATACCGACGAAAGATTCATCAGGATCGAGCGCTCAGTGGTGTTACCGCCGAGGTGAAACCGACGTTAGATGTCAGTCAAAAAATCGATGACAGTGACGTGTCTTTTCTAGGATTTTTAAGTTATTCACTGAGTACTACAGAATGAGAATTTTAATTGCCTGTTTTTTAAGCTTGATCACGATCAGCGCCAATGGTCATCAGTCTAGTACGGCTTTATTATCTATTGAAAAAACAACAAATGGTGTGAATGCCTACCTACACTGGCGTTTATACGATTTGGAGCAAGCAATAGGCATTGATCGAGATCGCAACGGCGAGTTGTACTGGCAAGAAATTGCAGCGTTAACCCCAGAAATCACGGCGCTGGTTTTTTCGCAGCTTAGTGTGACCCAAGCTGGAAACCGCTGTCTCCCAACACTCTCTGGGCCGCTCGCATTTAATGACGCGCTACTGGCGGATGCGGCGGTTGTTGTGCCGGTGAACTTTGCTTGTGAAGGCGGCCTTACTATGGGCGCTGATGTGTTTGATGTCAGTTACCAAGGGATGTTCGATGTGTTACCGGAGCATCGTTTGTTGTGGAGCATGTCGGACAACGGATCGGTCAGCCAGGGAGTGTTGGCCAGAGCAGGCACGTTCAGTATCAGTGGACAGCCTATGGTCTGGAATACCATGTCTGAATTTTTTGTCCAAGGCATCGTACATATTGGGCTAGGGCCAGACCATGTGGCCTTCTTGCTGACTTTATTATTGGTGTCTGTGCTGATTCAAAAGCCGAGAGGTTGGGCGCCAGCGCCTAATCTTCGCGATTGTATCCGCTCTGCCGCTATATTAGTGACGACCTTTACAGTGGCACACTCATTGACACTTAGCGCTAGCGTGCTCGGCTGGTTGGCTTTACCGAGTTATTGGGTCGAGTTAAGTATTGCGGTGTCTGTGGTTGTGGCCGCGCTTAATAACATTCGCCCCTTTTTACCCAGTAGCATCCTTATGGTGTTTCTCTTTGGCCTGATGCATGGCTTCGGTTTTGCGAGCGTGTTGCGCGAATTGACGGGGGATGGCGCGGGCATTGGCTGGTCGTTGATTGGCTTTAACCTCGGCGTCGAGTTCGGTCAGATCATAATCACTATGGCGATAATGCCCATCCTAATTTTGTTGCGCCGCTATCCATGGTATGCCGCCGTATTTGTGCGCACTGTATCAGCATTTATTGCCGGGCTGGGCACTTATTGGATCTTGACTAGAATATAAACAAGGGTTGTTGTCGCTGACCTTAGTTCGCGGCCAATCTTTTCACAAAACAGTGCAATACCCAATTGTAAAAAGGGGAGGCAGTGAATGGAAATAGAACATCAACGTCGCCTAATTCGAGCGGTTGCTCGAGGTGAGAGGCAAGCCTTTGAAGAGTTATATGAAGGGTCTGGCTCACGCTTGTATGGTGTCGCTATGCAGCTTATGAGAACACCCGAACGGGCTGAGGAAGCGCTTCAAGAAGCCTATGTTAAAATCTGGCACAACGCGGGCGAATATCATGAAGGGCGGGGCAGTGTGATGACATGGATGAGTAGCATCGTGCGCTACCGATGTATCGATATGTTGAGGGCCATTAGCCGAAAGGAAGGCCGTCAGGATTCGATCGACCAGGATGATACCTTAGAGTTAGTCGCGCCAGAGCTCGTATCGCCTTTGAATCCTGAGGCTCCGGATACAGCCGCGCTGACGCATTGCATGGGGACACTTAATCAAAATGACCTTCAGTTTATTCATTTAGCCTATTATCAAGGGCTGACACACGCTGAAATTCAGGCGCATACCGACACGCCATTAGGCACGGTCAAAAGTTGGATTCGCCGTGGGCTGCAACGTTTAAAGGGGTGTCTAAATAATGAATTATCTTAAAGATGAGCGCTTGGATGCGTTGGCGTCTGATTATGTGATGGGCACCATGCAAGGCCTTGCTCGAGCGCGTTTTATTCGATTAATGCAAACGTACCAAAAGGTGCGCGAACGAGTGTGGTTTTGGGAACAAATGCTTGCGCCTATGAATGAGCGCTTGCCACTGCAAACACCGCCGGCACATGTGTGGAATGAGATTAGCCGTCGTATTGGTTTTAGTGCAATGGACAACCAGGTTGCTGCCAATGATGAAACCAAGTCGCCATGGTTTGCTTGGGGAGGTGGCTTCGCCACGGCTGCAGTGTTGATCATGGGGATATTTTTCTTAATGCCTGTCACCGAACCTGTCTCACTCACGGAGCAAGTGGCTGTGTTTAAAGATGGTAATCAGCCGTTGTGGTTAATGGAGGTATCTGACGGTGAGCTGACTGTGCAGGCGACAAGCGCGGTAGCAATGTCGGATGAATACGATTACGAACTATGGATTGTTCCGGCGGATGGCGGCTCACCAATTTCTCTGGGTTTAGTGCCTGAAAGCGGCATATTGTCCCGAACGCTGGCGGTGAATACTCACGATATGGCAATTAAAGCGATGGCCGTAAGCCGAGAGTTACCGGGTGGTTCGGTGACTGGGTTACCGGGCGAAGTATTGTATGTGACTGAGTTAACCATTCTGTAAAAAATTGAATGCGACGTTAACCAATAAAAACGCCAGTCACTGACTGGCGTTTTTATTGGTCTGCCATACGGTGTTTACGTTTAAATCGTTGGGTAAATAATACTGATCCACTTATCTGCTGTGAATATGCCGTCGGCCCATTGATCATCAAAGTCTTCGGTTGGCTTGGCGGCAATAATATCATCGAGAGATTTACCATCTTCTTTCAAGGCTTTAATACGATCATAAACATTCTGGAGCATATCTCGATAAGCGGTTAATTCATTTTTATTCGAGAGTGGGCCATGCCCCGGAATCACTTTAGTCTCGTTATTAATAAACGCTAAAATTTCAGTCACACCTGCAATCATTCCAGCTAAAGACCCTTTGCTATCTGGATCAATAAATGGATAGAAGCCTGCAAAATATAAATCGCCGGTAGACACTACATTCGATTCTTTAAAGTAAACATAGCTGTCTGAATCTGTATGCGCGTTGGCAACATGGTGAGCTTCTACTGTGTTGTTGTTCCAGTGGAAATTGATGCCGTCCGTAAAGGTGATAACAGGCAATGCGGCTTTAGGCTGTGGGCCTGATTTCATATTAAACGCTTTCACAAATTGATCGCTTGTTAGGCGTTTACGTACATTCTCGTGAGCAACAATAATTGTACCTTGCTCGCCAAATGCTTTATTCCCACCGGTGTGATCGCCATGCCAGTGGGTATTAAGTAGAAATCGTGGTGTATCTCCGCCAGCACTTTTAATGGCAGCGCTGATTTTTTCGCTCATTGGAGCGTACTGATCATCGACCAAAAATGTACCGTCTTCACCAATACTGACGGTGATGTTGCCACCTTGGCCCATCATCATGTAAATACCAGAAGCGACTTCGGTGCTTGTGATTTTAATCTCTGGTTTTGCCGCAGCGCTGCTGTTGTCATGCGAGTGTTCATGGCCGTGATCACCGGCAAAAGAAAGAGGCGTGAAGGCGAGCATGGCGGTTGCAATAGTGAGGGAGGAGAGCAGTTTCATGGGGAGATCCTTGTTAAATTGATGAGTTCTGATATTTAACTAACCATAGAAAAAGCCCAGATTAACTGGGCTTTCTATCTTGATGTTCTGTCCTGATGTTCTATCTTGATGTTTCCATCCTGAGGTTGCCATCAGTAAGAACTATGCCGCGATGCGAGGTCAAGCGTGCAACGCTAAATACCTTAACGCCTTACTGGCGTTTACCTTCAACGTGTAGTTCAATTTCAACGGTGCTAGAAGCAGGGCCTAAGTTGTAATCAATGCCGTAGTCGCTTAGCTTAAGTATGGTTGCACCGCTGAAGCCGGCACGGTAGCCACCCCATGGATCATTCCCTTCGCCTAGGCGCTCTACCGGAATAGTGATGGTTTTGGTTACGCCATGCAGGGTGAATTCACCGGTCATGTTACCCACGCCTTCGCCGGTTGATTTAAAGCCAGTGCTCTTAAATGTCGCTGTTGGGTACTTTTTAACGTCAAGAAAGTCTGAGCCTTTTAAGTGCTTATCACGTTCAGCATGGTTTGAATCAATGCTGGTGGTGTCGATAGTCACGTTAATTGAAGAATCTGCTGGCTTTGCTGCATCGTATTCAAACGAACCATCAAAATCGTTAAAGCGCCCCGTTAGCCAGCTGTAACCCAAATGCTGAATTTTGAAATTAATAGACGCGTGAGCACCTTCATTATCAATGTCGTAGGTTGCCGCGTTTGCAACGGATGTAATCAGAGCTGAGCCAGTAATTGCAGTAGCAAGTAGTAGTTTTTTCATGTGTTTCTCCATGGGGTTTAATATTGATTATCTATCAGAGTTATTTCTGTGGACGGAACATTCTGACTAAGGTTCCATCTTTATTAATAAAGTGATGTTTTAGTGCGGCTAAAGCATGTAAAGCGACCAAACTAATCAGGCCCCAAGCTAACCATTCATGAATATCACCGGCAATGTCTTCTTGGTTATCACCGGTTAACGTCGCCGGTACAGAGAATAAGCCAAAGACTTCTATGCCATGCCCATCGGCAGTAGAAATAAGGTAGCCCGAGATAAACAAAGCCGCCATGATTAAATACAACGCAATGTGCGCTAAGTGTCCGGCGAGATTCTCCAAAGGCTTTTTGGATAAACCTACGGGCGTTGGATTGATGAACTTCCATATTAATCGAGCGAAGACGAGGGCGGCTATCGTTAAGCCCGCCGATTTGTGCAGATCAAGTGAACCTTTATACCAGGCGTCGTAATACGTCAGCTCAACCATATAAAGACCCAGACCAAACATGCCAAATACAGCCAGTGCTACTACCCAGTGGAGGCATATGGCCACCCAGCCGTAGGATGATTTGGTATTCCTTAATGTCATGTCGGTTTCCTGTTGTCATTCAATACAAACACAGTAGCTCGAATTGATTGTGTTAAATAGCTCTAGCTTTAGACAATAGTTGTGCAAAAATGCACAAGATTAGTTGGCCATTTATAAAAGGCAGGATAATGGATCACAATATTCGGTTAGATGATCTTCGAATTGCTTACCATGTTGCCCGCGAAGGTAGCTTAAGTAGAGCTGGCGAAGCCTTAGGCATTAATCACAGTACGGCGTTGAGGGCGGTGAATCGCCTTGAAGATACCCTTGGGCTGCGCTTATTTATTCGTCATCAGCGTGGCTACCAGTTGACTGACTCTGGTCGTATTATGGTTGAGAAAATGCGGCCTATTACCGGTGATATTCAGCGCTTATTGAATACGTTAACGACGGTAGAGGCCGCGCCTAGCGGAACCCTACGAATCTCCACAGTGACAGATTTTTCACCGTATTTTGCCCCCATACTGCATGCTTTTCGTCAGGAGTATCCGCAGGTTAGGGTGCAAATAATGGCGACGGACGATGTGTTGTCGCTGGCGGATGGTGATGTACACGTGGCGATTCGCATTGGCAGTGAACCGCAAGAGCCTGACTTGATCGCCCGCTCTTTAATGAACGTGAGCCTCAATTTTTATGCCTCGGATTTATACGTTAAGCAATATGGTCTGCCTCAGACGCTTGATGAGGTAAATCAACATTTCTGGGTTCTTCCTAGTGGCGATAAAACTCGGATTCCGATCGTTCGGGATATGATTGAGCGTATTAAACCCGAGCAATTAGCGTTTCAGAGCAACAGTTTTAGCGACATTGAAAGTGCGGTTAGAGCGGGTATGGGCATAGGCCCGCTCAGCTTGGTGAATCAACGTTTTGGTGTTGAGTCTGATTTAACACAAGTCGATTTGGCAATAGACCGTGAGCCATCAAAAATGTGGTTTGTGTATCACAAAGATATGCGGCAAAGCGTGCGGTTGAAAGCGCTGCTGGGGTTTTTGCAGCGCAATATCTCAAGCGAGTAAGGCTTATACAAACGCGCTTTGCAAGCCTAGCTGGCTTGAGAAGCAAGACCAACGCTGGCTAAGGTTCATGACATCGGCGTTATTTAAACGCTGCATAAATTGCTCGAATCCACTCTCTTTGTATTCCGTGCGCTTCTCGAACAGGCGTTCTACGCGCAACTCGACCATGGCATCTAATTGATTCGCAAACGGCTCATCAATCAAGGTATGAATCATGATGTTGGATAAACACATATCCAGCGGGATAAGCGGTTGGCCAATACGATGCAGGCAAGATTCATTCACTTCTTCGAGTAGACGAAAGGCAAGATACGCTTCATCCATCAGCGCAATCAATCCAGTCTCTTCTTCTACTTCAGCTGGCGGGGCTAATAAGAACTCGCTCGCGGCGGCAATCACGGGTGTGGTAATCGCTGTCATGCCGGTTTGCTGGCCTGCCTCGTGGAGGTCATTCAAAAGCGTAGGTAAGTAACGAATATAGTCGATAACATATTGCACTAAGCTTTCTGTCGCGCCGGTGTCAGGCAGTGCGATGATACGTGCAATATCGTGTTGGCGCTGTTCAATTTTTTTATTGAGTAGGGCATGATTTTGTTCTTTTATCAGTGCTGCCTGGAGATTAGCTTCAAATTCCGTGGCGAATTCCATCTGAGTCATTAAAACTTTTTCCTATATAAAACAATTGGTTAGCGCGTAATCTCGCTGCTATGGAAAAAAGTATAGTTAAGATTGACGGTTCTACCAGTCGATTGCAGAAAACTTTTGCGGATTTCTCCAAAGTGTCAGAAAAACAGGTAAAAGAAAGACAGCTCGCGCCAGTAAAAATAGATGGAAGGCGACCCATAAATACACATTGTTACTTGACCCGTTACTTAGCCAAGAAGACTGCCAATTCTCTGACCATTCTACCCAATGAAAGCTTGTTAGATGTTCTGTCATAAAGCTTAGCCAGTGCGGCAGGGTTGCTAACGGTAAAAATACAAAGAAAGCTGCAGCTAGCATCGAATTACGCATCGCTTTACTGGCTTGGGCGCCAATCATAACGCCATCCAGCCAATAACTCGCCGCTCCGGTTAGTGGTAATAACCACAACCACAGGTGCATTGATTCTAGCCTAGGCAGCACCTCGGGATTGTCCGTCAATAAAGTGAAGAGTAAGTCACCACCTAGGGCAAATGCTATGGACATTAGTGCGGCGACTAAAACCGTATCTAATGCCGTGAGTTTTAAGGTTGTATGAACTTGCTCGATCTTTTTGGCCCCTAGGTAGCGCCCAGTTAAGCTCTCTGCGGCGTGGGCAAAACCATCCAGTGCATTTGATATCAGCAGTAATAAGGTAATCAGCACAGCATTACTGGCTACTACGATACTGCCTTGATTTGCACCGAGTGCCGTAAAAAGTGCAAACACAGACAGTAAACAAAGTGTTCGCACAAATAGGTGGCTATTTATAACGAGCATGTTTTTTAACAGGGTAAGCTGAGGTGCCGAAAACGGCAGGCGTAGGCCACAACGGTAAGCGGCGTAAATCGCTATCAATAAGGCTCCGGTATCGGCGAGCAAAGTACCAAGGGCGACACCAGCGGCGCCCATGTCAAAATGCCAAACAAATAGATAATCTAACAGCGCATTTAATACATTGGCGACGATCAACATCGCCATCGGGATTCGCGTGTCACCACGACCTATAAACCAGCCAATAAAACAATACTGAAGTAAGACTATCGGGATGCCCCAAAATCTCACTGTTAAATACTCTGCCGCCATGGACTTGACGACAAGGTCATCACCGAAAAAAGGCAATAGCAGTGGTGTTAAGCTGAGCGCTAACGTCAGGCAAAGAATACCAATGGGAAGCACTGTCCATAACGCTTGTTGCAGTACGAATAAAGCGCGGTTAACGCCGCTTTGTCCTATCGCTTGAGCGGTGACAGCCGTGGTGCCCATGCGTAAAAAACCGAAGCTCCATAGCAATAATGTAAATAGTTGGGCGCCAATCGCTACGGCAGCCATGGGGCGACTGTCGTCCAAATGCCCCAGAATGGCAGTATCGACTAAGCCTAATAAAGGCACCGTAATGTTACTGAGAATAATCGGCCAGCTGAGCGCCCAAATAGTGCGCTGATTTGCCACAGGCAAAGTTTGGTCGGAGGCTGATACACTGTATGGCTTAGGCATAGAGATTTTGTTTTGAACTTGGGTTTAGAGTGTTTGTTAAGGTCTGAGGTAACTATGAAAAAAACCATTGTACTGCTTCTGGTAGTGATTGCTGCACTCGGTGTGGCTGCGTTTATCACGATGTCGCCAAAAAGTGATGGAAAAACAGACGACACGTTATCTATAGGGCTGCCTAAGGTATTCCAAGAGACAGAAGGCCTTGTGTTATTTGAGGGCGGTGCCTTACCAGAGATCACCTTTATCGATGAAAACAGTGAGCCGCGTGACTTGAAGTCACTCGAAGGACGCTGGAATTTACTCTTTTTTGGCTATACCTATTGCCCCGATATCTGCCCGATGACCTTGATGCACATGAATAAAATGTGGAAGCAGCTCTCTACTGAGGAAAAAGCACAGCTAAATATTGTATTGGTGAGTGTCGATCCCGAGCGAGATACGTCTTCCAGCATGAAGCAGTACATGGATTACTTTAACCCAGCGTTTATCGCCTTAACGGGTAATCCTGATGGTATGCGTGAGTTAGCTGGGCAGCTTAATGCCTTTTATGCTCGCGTAGACCGCGATGACGGCGGCTATTTGATGGACCACAGTGCGAATATCGTACTGATTAGTCCTAAAGGTGAATATCGTGGGTATATCGAGCCGCCGCATGACCCTCAAAGAATGTTGCCGGTAGTGAGAGCGTTGATGCGCTTACCGAGTGATTAACCCACAATGTTGGCGCAAATACGCAGCTCATTTTTTGAATAAATAGACTAAGCTGAGTAGACAAGAGCGCGTGTATATTGAATGGAATTGAATGCTAAAGCGGAACGGAGTCGACAATGGTTATTGGTCTGAATCGACATTTTTTAAGTCAAGCGCTCGCTGTATTGCTTTCAGCGGCATTGATTCTTTTCTCATTTACTTTATATGCGGATGAGATTTCAACAGGCAGCCAAGACAAGCCAAAGAACCCAAGCAAAGAGCAACAGGTGATTACGCTGTGGGAGCGAAATTTCGATACTGCTCCAGTGAATGAAATCCTTGAATTAGCATTCAAGAAAACGGAAGACCTTTACCCGCCCGTGCGCCTCCAGCGCAGCGCCCCGATGGAATACCCTGATGCCATTTCTTCCATTGCAAACCGTGGTGCTATTGATGTAATTAGCGCCGCGTCCTCAAGGACAAATGACACTGAACTTTACCCTATCGCGTTTCCTGTGCTGAAGGGGTTGCTTGGCCATCGAGTCTGCTTGATTCGCAAGGGGGAACAGGCGCGGTTCGATGGTCTTATGACGGGATATGATTTTACTGAAAAGAAGATCAATATTTGCCAAGGGGAATATTGGCCTGACACGGAGGTGTTGCAGCGTAATGGCTTACCTGTGGTGACTTCAAAAGCGTATCTGCCGATTTTCGATATGTTACAGGAAGGCGAGTGTGATTGTTTTCTTCGTGGAGCACAGGAAATTATTCCTGAATATCAGAGCCTTAAAGCTCAGGTAGATATTGAGCAGCGTTTTCTTGTTCAGTACCCACAGCCCGGCTTTTTTTATGTGAATCGTGATAATAAGTTGCTAGCCATGCGCATTGAATTAGGTTTGTTGCGGGCGTTAGACGATGGCTCCTATGAAGAACTATTTAATAAATTGATGTCTCCTCAGTTGGATCAACTCAATTTGAAAAGCAGAACGAGTATCCGTTTAAATATTCCTGATATGTCAGAGACGAATCTCTCGATTCAACGAGCTTCTGGCTTATGGTACCCGCTATGAAGTTGTTTAGTATTTTTTTAGCGACTATTTCCCATCTGTATTTTTTGATGGCAGCAGAAGTATTCGCTGAAGTGGCCAGTGAGCCTAACAATGAAATAGGAGTGAATGAAATAGGCGCTGAAAGCTCAGAAGAGTTGATCTATTGGTATCGAAATTATGATTCAGGGCCAAGTTTGGCGTTGCTGCAACTTGCGCTTGATCAGACTAAAGATTTGTTTGGTGAGGTTGTGATTAAGCGTGGGGAGGAGGTGACACAAGGGCGAGCCATTATAGATCTTGAACATGGGAATGATTCGTCACTACAAATTATTAATGTGGTCGTAAATCCAGATAGAGAAAAAAAACTAATTCCTATTCGAGTAGCTGCGGATGAAGGCCTGATAGGCTTACGGGTGTGCGTTATTAATAAGGAGGATAAGGCGCTTTTTGAGAATGTCCGTAGTCATAAAGATATTCTTGATCGTGACATCGTATTTGGGCAGGGGGTGCATTGGCCAGATACCGAAATTTTACAGACCAATGGGTTCCAAGTAGAAACCAGTGCAACCTTTGAGAATCTATTTCCGATGCTCGAATTCAGGCGTTTTAATTGCTTTTTACGAGGAGTTAGCGAGGCTCGGGATGATTTAAAACGCTTGGGCGAAAATGAGTTCATTATTGAACCGAACTTACTTTTTTCGTATCCGTCGGCGACATTGTTTTTTGTGAATAAATCAGAGCGATTGTTGGCTGCTCGGATTGAACTAGGATTACGGAGGGCTATTTTAAATGGTAGCTATCAAACGTATTTTAAAAAGCGGTATGACGATGACATCAAAGCATTGAAGTTGTCCGAGCGCCGAGTAATTCGCTTAAACAATCCATTGATTAGCGATGACATATTGAAAAGAACGTCAGAACGGCCGCAGTTTTCAGATGGCAAGCTCGAAGTCTATTGAATCCGTTTACTGTCGTCTTACCTCGGTGAACGTATCATGACCCAGTGTTTCACTGACGAGCCCTTCATGAGATCTTGGTCAACCACATCGAAACCATAGTGTCTGTATAGATTAACGTTGGCCTCATTGTGAGTATCTAAATAGCAGGGTTTTGCTTCCGAGTCCGCGCGTTCCAGCATGGGAGTGATAAGTTGTGTGGCTAACCCCTTTCCCTGCGCTTCTGGTCTCAATCCTAGTACGGATAGGTAGTAATGAGGTATTGGGAGTAACGCGGTATGTTTTTCCGCCATTTGCTTGCTTGCACTCATTTGACGGAGTATTGCCGCAATACCTTGGTGCCTGAGCATATCGATGCCTCCGTAGCGTACCTCATCAGCAAAACTGCGCTTAACGGATTCAGAGGGCAGCCATAATGCAGCCCCAACACAGGTATTGTGAATGTGCGTAAGGGCCAGTTCTCCGTTTTCTATCGTATGCCGAACAAGGAAGCGAAATGTGTAGTATGACAACGGGCAATGAGGTGGATTATGCGGGAAGAAAGCGTTGAATAATGGATCGCGGATGAAGGCATATGATAGCGCTGTGGCAATATTGTCGACCTCGTGTTTTATGGTCTCTTTCGGCTTCATATATTAGTTTTTACGCTGAACCAGTAGGCTCAATCCGAATAACCCCATTGCGGCAACGACGATACTTGGCCCTGCGGGTGTATCCCAATAAAAGGAAGCCCACATTCCTAAAGCTACAGAAATGACCCCTATCAGCGAGGCGACGATAGCCATTTGTTGTGGACTACGGCTAAGCGAGTGCGCCGCCGCCGGTGGAATAATAAGCAGTGCACTAATGAGTAATATACCTACCACCTTCATAGCTAACGCGACAGTAAATGCCAATAAGATAATGAGCATTAAATCGAGCATAGCCACGCGGCGACCTTCGATTTTTGCTAATTCCGGGCTGACAGTCACGGCGAGCAATGCATTCCAAAACACACTGATTAATAGCAACGTGAGCGCCGTGCTAGCGAGTAACCATAGTACGTGCTCTTCATTAATCGCAAGTAGGTCGCCAAATAAATAGCCCATTAAGTCGACACGAACGCCATCGGCTAAACTTAAGGCGACCAAGCCTATTGCCAAGGTGCCGTGAGAGACAATGCCAAGTAGGGTGTCGGCTGATAATCGACTTGCGTATTGCAGAGGCAGTAGTACCAAGGCCAGTGAAACCGAGCCAAGGATAATGGCGAATGTTGGGTTCAGATCGGCGAGCACACCAAAGGTAATACCTAATAAGGCACCGTGGGCTAATGTGTCACCAAAGAAAGCCATTTTTCGCCACACTACAAAGCTTCCTAACGGCCCGGCGGAGATTGCTAACAACATGCCTGCGAATAATGGCATCAGCCACCACACGGCAAATAATTCAGTCATGTTGATGATCTCCGTGAGCGTGATCAGCGCTGCAATGCTCGTGGTCATGGTGGTGCGTGTAATGAGCGATGGGGCTGTTGAGTTTGCGTCCAAAGAGTTCTAGGTAGGCTGGGTCGGCGGATACCGTATCCGGATGGCCGGAGCAGCAGACGTGACCATTCAAACAAATCACTTCATCGGTGGCCGCCATCACTAAGTGTAAATCGTGCGAGACCATGACGACTGCGCAACCAAGCTCGTCTCTAAGTTGTGGAATGAGTTGGTACAGTTCAAGCTGGCCTTGTACGTCGACCCCTTGTACCGGTTCATCCAGCACCAGTAATTCCGGTTTAACCAATAAAGCCCGGGCAAGTAAAACGCGCTGCCACTCACCGCCGGATAAATTATGAACGCTACTGTTTGTTAACGGTTTGATATTTAGACGCTCAAGCCAGCCGTCGATTTCGTTATGGTTACAGCCATGAGTAAGACGCAAAAAACCACGAACAGTTAACGGTAAACGTTCGTCGAGTTGCAGCTTTTGAGGCATATAGCCGACACGTAAATTGCGTTTGCGCGTAATTTTTCCCGCGTGCGTTTTCTGCAATCCAAGAAGCACTTTAGTAAGGGTTGATTTGCCGCATCCGTTTGGACCAATGAAGGTAATGATTTTTCCGGTATGAATCTCAAGAGAAATATCATCTAACACTTTTTTCTGGCGAAAGCTTAGGCTCAGGTTATTGGCTTTGAGTAAGAGGGTATTACTCATGCGGCCGTCCGACAGCTTGAGCATAAGCCACTTAGCTCATGACTGCCGGATTCAATGCTGACACCTAACTCCGCTTCTAAGGCTTGAGCCAGTTTGGTTAAGTGCTTTGCAGGTAGTTCAGTAGCATTGCCACACTCTTTGCAGATAAAAAAGCCCGTAGGATGCGACAATCCCGGTTGGTCACAACCGATAAAGGCGTTTAGGCTGCTAATACGGTGAACCACGCCGAGTTCTAATAAAAAATCGAGAGCACGATACACGGTGGGTGGTGCAGAGTTAAAACCGTCGGCCGCCAGCTGAGGAAGCAGTTCATAGGCCCCAATCGGCTTATGGTTTTGCCAAATTAGCTCTAATACACGGCGGCGTACGGGAGTCAGTCTGGCCCCTTGCTGCTCGCAGAGCTTCTTCGCAGTGTCCATCGCGCTCGCGATGCAATGTCCATGGTCGTGGTGCTGTGACATTCTCAGTAACCTTTTCGATACCCTTAGGTTATAATATTGCAATTCTACGACAGATGACCCTAATAGCCATAATTATGTTTCTTAAGACTGCTGTATTGGTGGTAATCACCACTTTGTCCTTCGCTTTCCCTGTTTCTGCTAAGCCAATGAAGGTACTTGCGAGTATTCATCCTTTGGGGCTGATTGCTGCGTCCGTAACACCGCTAGAAAACCTGGAGGTATTGGTGCCAGAAGGCATTACTCCGCACGACTTTTCTTTGCGGCCTTCTGATATTGATCGTTTGCAGGAAGCGGATGTGATTCTGTGGTCGGGGCGTCAGGCGGAGCCATACCTTGCGGGCTTTGCCCGTCGCTGGCCAGACAAAACCTGGATTGATCTGTCTAGTTTTTCGGTAGAAGGGCAAGTGCGAGATCCGCATTATTGGTTGTCGGTTCCTATTTCATTAAAAGCACAGCAGGCACTGGCTGAAGCTCTTGGTGTGACGTCGGATGACTTTAGCCGCCAAGTCGAACGTGTTGTTGTTTACAGTGATGAGGTGCTTGCACCAGTAAAAGATCGCGGCTTCTTTGTGTTCCACCGCGCCTATGATCACTGGGTCAATGAGCGTGGCTTGAATCAAGTTGGTGCGTTTACGTTAACGCCTGAACAAAAGCCGGGAATGCGCACATTACAGTTAATGCGAGACCAATTGCGTGGTGGGGATGTAGCCTGTGTGTTCCGTGAGCCTGAATACTCGCCTGCGCTAGTTGTGAAGGTGGTTGGTGACTTACGTGTTAAACAGGGTGAGCTAGATCCGTTGGGGACTCATATTTCACTGAGTAAAGATGGATACCCATATTTTTTACGAGATATGGCTGATCGTGCGGTAAACTGTTTGAAAAAATAATGATTAAGCCGTGTTATGACCCAACGTTACCCATTTTATGACCTTAAAAAATTCACGTGGATTACTAATTTAGTATCCATTATCCCCGGCACGCTTTGCATTGTTGGCATTATTCACGGTATAGGAACTTGGCAAGCGCTCGCTGTGATGGATGCTCTTTCGCCTTTGACTGCGCTGCCAGATGACGTGAGCGCGCGGTTGCTTATCGATACTCATGTCCGTGAGGCCCAAGTGGTTTCAACGCTAGTGCTGGTTCTGTTTTATACCTATTGGGTCTATTTTTCTGCACGTAATATGCTTGTCTTATTTGAAAAGCATACAGCGAGTACTTGGCAGTCTATTAAACTTTTTTTTGGCTTATTCGCTCAACTGCATAAAATAACTCGTTTAATCGACAGTATGCGTTATCAGTCGATTCCTCCGGGTCATGAACATGAACCTGTGAAGTGGTTGTTGCCTGTTTGGTCTTTATCTTTGGTCAGTGCGAACGTATGCAAACTCACTGCCGTGTATTTAATGGTTGATGCGCTATCTGTGGCTGATTTTAGGAGTGTTGCCTTATGGGCTTTTGCTGCTTATGTGTTGTACTTGATCTTTTATGCTGTGACAGCCCGTATCACGTTTGAAGTTGTGTGGCTGCAGAACCTTAGTCATGAGCATCGTCGCACTGTATTAACTCAGACGTCCATCGATAGTTCATTTTAAAACGGTTTCATTTAGTAGGCCCATTTGAAAAATAAACTAACACCCCTGAGTCGCTCAGAGGTGCCTAATACCCACTAGCAAACATAGCTTAGTTGAGTTGGGCTCTAGCATCTGAACGGCCCGCTTCCCAGCTGGAACTTAGTACTTCATCATCGTATGGGCACTTAGCTCGAGAGCCTCGTGTTCCCATCTCGAAGCCATCCTCATAGGCCTTTTCAACCGTATCCGCGACTTGCCCTTTCTTACCGCTTAGTAGACGTGCCACCTTCTCTTCTGTTTCCACCATAATCATATAGGTTGCAGGCACGAGTAATAGGCTGATTAGTGTGGCAACAACAACGCCAAAGCCTAGAGATACCGCCATTGGAATCAAGAACTGTGCTTGTACGCTAGTTTCTGATATTAGGGGCATCAAGCCTGCGAAGGTGGTTAATGAAGTAAGCATGATTGGTCGGAAACGAATTTTTCCGGCTGCCATGATTGCCACGTATAAATTTTCGCCCTGTGCTCGTTTAGTATTAATGTAATCCATCAATACCAAGTTATCGTTCACTACTACACCTGAGACCGCAACCATGCCAACAAATGACCACAGGGTCATCTCAAGACCTAGCCATACGTGACCAACGACTGAACCTAGCAAACCAAACGGGATAGCATAAAGAACCAGTAGTGGCTGTGTGTATGACGAGAACAGTATGGCCATTAAAAGATACATGGCTAGAATGGCCATAATATAATATTCGGTTAATATGCTTAGAAAAAACTGAACGGCTCGCTGATAACCGCCGACATCCCAAGAAATCCCAGGACTATTGCTTACTAGACCATTTAAGTAATTCTCAGATAAGTCTGCATTAATACCTTCAGCAGAGTTAACTGCAGGATCGACATAAGCAGACACGGAGTTTATGCGCTTACGCTCGTAGCGTTTAATATGGGTTTTCGATGGGCGATAAATGACATCAGCGACAGCACTCAGAGGAACGTATTGATCCGGCGCATATTCAATATGCATGTTTTCAAGATACCAAGAAGAAGATCGTTCATTTTCAGGCAGTCCTAACCACACCTCTACTTCTTCGTCTTTGGTTTGAATTCGCTGGACGACATTGCCATGGAACGCTCGATTAATCTGGCCTACAACAGTTTCCAGTGTTAGGCCAAGGGATGAAGCGTTATTTCGAAGTTTAATTTCAGCTTCAGTTCTTTCCTCTTCATGAGATGTATGTATATCAAAAATGCCGTCGTAGCTTTTAAGATGCTCGGCTAATTCATCGGATAGACGATACATTTCTTTTAGGTCATAACCAGAGAATTCGATGTACACATCGGGCTTTGCGGCATTCATACTGGCGCTAAAACTCAGCCCAAGTACATCTTGTATTTCACCCGTACTTTCGCGCCAGCGAGCTAATAGCTCTTGGCCGCTAAATGTTCGGGTTTCAGGAGCGGCTAACTCAAGAACTACTTGTGCTGTATGGTCGATATCATCATCACTTTGTGATTGCAGATAAATATTTTTCGGGCCAACCACGGAATACATATGACTCACGGCTTCAATACCTCGACCACGATACTCCTCAGCAACTCGATCTGCTGCTTGCTCTAAAGTACGTATGGCCGCTTCGGTTTTGCTACGGGGAGTACCTTCAGGGAATTGGACATTAGCAACAACGGTATCCGCTTCGATGGCGGCAAATAGCACGGTTTTAATCCAACCTTGACTCATCAACATGATAAACATGCTGAATATCATTGTGAATAAAACAACGACAACGCCTTTGTTACGCAAGCAGAGGGTTAGCAATGGAGTATAGAAACGCTTAATAAGCCAATCCATAAAGTCAGAAAAGCGTTGGTGAACACGGCTTAACCAGGTCTTTTTTGCCTTTGGATTGTATTTTCCGTTACTTAAATGCGCAGGCAGGATAAGCAGTGATTCAATGATGGAGAATATGAGAGTTGCGATAACTACTATCGGAATAGCACGCATCAATTTTCCTTCAGGCCCAGGTAAATTGAGCAATGGTAAGAAGGCAATGATTGTGGTTAACACAGCAAATATAATTGGTTTATAAACCTCAAAAGTGCCTTGTAGTGCAGCATCTACTCCGACAAGCCCTTGTTCATTTTTATGATGAATAGATTCACCTACCACCACAGCATCATCTACGACAATCCCGAGCACCAAAATAAAAGCAAATAATGAAATGAAATTGATGGATACATCAAAAATAGGTAACAAGAAAAAAGCACCTAAGAAGGAAATAGGGATGCCAATACTTACCCAGAATGATAGGCGCGCACTCAGGAATAGTAATAATACAGTGAATAGAAGAAGTAACCCGCTGAATGCGTTATCTACCAGTAAATCTACACGGTTCTTAAAGTTTTTAGCTTCGTCTTGCCAGATGTAGACATCAACATTGGCAGGTAAATCTATGTAGCCTAGCTCTGCACGAATACGCGTTGATATATCCGTAATGTTTTGATTACCAACACGGTAAACGTCAATGGAGACGGCCGGTAATTCATCAAAAGATGCGCGAGCTTTACTGAAGTGACGAGTATCGACAATCGTCGCAATATCACCCAGCAGTACTTCACCGCCATCAGGGTCAGACATGACAACAATCTGCTGATACTTCTCGGTAGTATCACGAAATGCATCACTGGTGATTAATACATCCCCCTCCAGCGTTGATAAAACACCCCCCGCGAGATAGCCGGTTTGTTTTTGAATCATGGACGCAATTTCGGTATAGCTCAGTGAATACTGCTCAAGAACAAAAGACGGAATCGACATGGTGATTTCCGGCTTCTTCATATCTTTTAAATCAATGACCGATATTTCATTAGATTCTAGTAATCGATTTCGTAATTGGTGCGCCGAGCTAGTCAGTACAGAGTAGCCAACGGGGCCGCTAATAATTAATTTCGTCACTCGGTTGCGAATAGATAGTTCTATGACCTCAGCGGCGCTGGCTTCTTTTGGTAATAAATCCGGGTCATCAAGGCGTGATTTGATGTCATCAATAATTTCTTTAGTGACATATCCCTCTTCAACGTCAACGGTGACAGAGCAATATCCATCGTATGACATGGAGGTTAATTCAATAGTGCCTTGGATGTCGTAAATTCGATTTTCAATCGGGCGACAAATACTGGTTTCAATGGTTTCAACCGCAGCACCTGGTAGTCGGCTAGTAATGCCAATACGTTCAAGAGAGACGTTTGGTATTAGCTCTTTACGGGTATCCGGAAGTGACAATACGCCAAGAATAAGAATACAGGCCATCATCAGGTTTGCAGCGACAGGGTTGTGCGCAAACCAACTTATTATTGCTTTCATGACGTTATCTCAGCTTATTTAACTGCATCGGTGGCCGGAATCGGGCGAACTTCCATACCTTCGATTAAACGGTGAAACCCACCAGAAACCACTTTGGTTCCCGGTGGTAATCGGGTTTCGATGTAAACACTGTCACGACCACGGTATACCACAGAGACTTCCTGACGTTGGATGTGGTTGTCCGGAGAGATCACCCAGATAGAGTCTTCAGGTTGCAGTACATCACGAGGCATCACGCGTAAGTCATCTATTTCTCGCCCTCGAATATCCGCCTCAACAAAAGATCCTGGTACTAATCTGCGGCCCATATCACTAAACACATTATCACCACGCACTTGTGCAATAACGTAGAGCAATTGGTTTTGGCTACGCATCCCATCTGTACGAACGATATATCCTTTCCAGCGGTCCTTGCTCTCAAAGTCGGTAAGATAAACTTCGGGTAGAGAGACAGGGCCATCATTATCGGAGCCGGTTTTGTTGGCTCCTGTGATAATGAGTTCGCGATCGTTCAGGGGTAAACGTATCTCCATATCGTTCATACTATTGATGACGGCAATGGGAGAGCCGGTTTGCACCAAATCACCTTCATCGATGAAGGTTTCGAGTACTTTGCCAGAAATAGGGGCGGTAATTTTAGCTTCTTCTAATTGGGTATAAGCATAATCAACAGCTGCTTGAGCTGCTTCTACTTGGCTGTTTGCGTATTCTAATTGGGGGACAAATCGAGCATAGTCTGAAGCGTTTCGTCCTGTTTGTTTGCGAGCTACCCGAGCATTGGCCTGGGTTTCTTCTAGTCTTAATTTTGTTTGTGAAAGGGTGGCTTTTCTTTGGGCAATGTCCAAGATTAGAGGCTGCTCATCAATTTGCGCCAGTAACTCGCCCTCGGTGATCTGCGCTCCTTTTTTAAGAAGAGGCGAGACGTTCGTTACTAGGCCAGATACTTGGCTAGTGATTTTGTGCACGCTTGCCGCCTGGACTCGTCCTCGAGAATAGACCGGTATAGAACGGCTGGATATCGTTACCTCAATGTAAGGCACCACAGGGAGAATTACCGGTTTGGCACCAGAGGTAGGCATGGGTGCAAAGGTATAGATAAAATAGCCACCAATTCCTCCGACAATAAGAATGCTTAGAACAAGAATGCTGAATTTAACGTTCTTCATGTGAATCTCTGTATTCAGTCAGGGGAATGATTTCCCATATTTGATGATTCTGTTGCGTTGTATATTAGATTACAAGCGCGCAGTTTCCAGATACATCAGCTTATCGCGACCAATGTCATCCATGGGATCATCGCCAAAACCGCACATAAAGTGCAGGCTAAATAATTCTATTTTTTTGTACTTATCAGTCACTTCGTGCAATGGATCGTTTTCATCAAAACCAACCACCAGTGCATCGTATGGACTGTTTGCTAATTCATCGCGAGCGGTTGCTAATAAATCAGCAAAGATCTGCTTATCATTATTCTTTATAACGGTGCTGTGTAAGTACACATAACTTGTGAGGGAGCCCGCAGGAGGTAACGATAAACCACCAAATATTTTGGTGTAGAGGTTGTAAAAAGGGCGAGCGTATTGAATGCCCTTCGAATAGCCAGTAATACGAGTTTGTTTGAATCCTTTTTGATCCCAAAGCCCAGTCATCCCGACGAGTTCATCATCCAAAAACGCTAAGAAAAAATCTTCGAGTTTAATATTACGGTAGTAAGAGTCATCTGAGCCGATGAGTGAAAAATCATAGCTTGGGTAAAACTGTTTTTCAGCGGCGTTGAGATCAAAAAAATCCTGCATGGCTGCAATGTCGTCAGCCGTGGCTCGACGAACGCTGCTATTTGCCGTGTACTTTTCTTTACGACGTAGCTCTATCATATTTGTACGGTGTCGACCCGCAGGGTAGTACTTAGGTTGTATTTTTAGGCGGCCACTTCCTACCGTTGCTAAGGATGCTTGGTTTTCTTCAAGTATCACGGTCTGATAAATATCGTCTCCTAAAGCGGTTGTTAATGATTTAAATAATCGTAACAACGCGCGTCCACCTTGGTAATCCCGATGAATACGAAGATCGCTGCCGTAGCGCATCGGTGTTTTTATACCATTAACAAAAACATCGCGCTTCCCCATGCTAAAAGCACCGGCCACGCGATTATCTTGTGTGTCTTCCATCACCCATAAGTCAGGTTCGCTGGTGCCGATGTCAGTTGCCCAAAAATAATTAGGCTGGCGTTCAAAGTTCAGCATGATACTCCCCTCTTGGGGCGTATCGGCTAACAGCTCTTGTAAGCCATCAGCATCAGATTCTTGAGTGGGGCGAACAAGAAAACGCTGGCTCATGCACCCGCCTCCGCGGCATTTGAGTTTTGTAAAATAGCGCGAACGGCCGTAGGTAGCTGATCGCTCTGCCACAGAACCAGGGGTTCAATTTTGATATTACCGGCCACCATGCCGCCGGCAATTTTATGCTCGGTGTAGACTTCCATCGCATCAGGAACAATGAGCATTTCAGCGTGGCCAAGCTGGCCCAGTTCGCGTGCAAGTTTGTAATGGAAGTGCTGGCATAACTGTTCTTCTAACAGTGCGCTAAGTTCATCACGTGCGGCTTCCGCTTCGGCGCCACCATTACACAGAAGGGCGTAAAGAGGTTTCGAACGAACATCCGATGACGGTAAGGCCAGAAGCGTGACCGGTGACATGCCTTTTACGCCGCTGAAATGATCAATCAATTTCACCGCGCTGTCTGGGGATAGTTTTTCGCCGACCATATCAACACCATCAATGCGGCTGATAAAGCGCAATGCCGGACATTCATTAATGAAACCGGTGACTTCAAGCATGTCCTTGGTGGCGTAGCGTAGCAAGCCGTTGCCAGTGGTCATGATTGGGCGCACACGCATGCCTTGTTTTAAATCCCAACTACAAATAATTTCGTTGGTATCTAAGTCTTCAAATTCGTAGAAGTGACTGCTCGCCGCGAGAGGGTAATCGTCACCCATCGGGAAGGTAACCACGCCTTCTGTGGCGAAAAGCCCTTTGCCCTGGAAGCCACTGTGTGGGAATAGGGCGTGCAGTTTTTCGGCCCAGCCTTTTGATGAGGAGGTATCCCAAGAGCTAATTAACGCAAGTTTTGGCCAGATTGCTTTCGTGAAGGCGGGTGTTACTTCGCCATCCCACTGACGCAGATAGGCGGCGGCCTGTTTGTTAACCGGTGCTTGAAGGTCTTTCAAGCTATCGAACGGGGCAACCCATGCGCCAGTGTCTAACACTTGGGCAATCTTTTCGCGATGCTCCTGCATCATTTGCAGCAAGCTCATGGCGAACGTTGGACTCCATACCGAGATAAAAGATAAATCGGTAGCAGCAACTAAGTAGCATGAGGTAGCAAAAAACGATTCTTCCGAGCTTTCGGCACGCGAAACACCTTCAGGCACGGCCATTGTGCCGGCCATAAATAGGCGTTTCCACCAAGGTAACAACTGAAGGTCGTCATTGATGCTATCGCTAACGGCATCACGTAGGTCACTTGGCACCCAAGATAACGACCAGTAATGGCGGCCTTTCTTGATGCCCGGGAAGTTGGCGTATAAGTCAGACATCCAAGGGCTGATGGCTTCATCTGCTTGATCTAGGAAGGGGCGAGTGTACGGAATCCATTTGATTTTAGAGGTTGAGCCACTGGTAGGCTGGTAACGATCACAGCTTGCCGTCGATAACATCGGCTTGCCGGTTTTTTGCTGTTCAACGATCATGTCATGCCAGTAATCATAATCCGTGATAGGCACGTTTTTTTGGAAATCTTCAACCGACATGTCAGCCGTTAAGCTGTGTTTGCGGGCCGATTCCGAACCGACGACCTGCGCGAGCGTGTCTTTCAGAATATTACGCTGCAATGTTTCAATATCGCGACTGGCTTCAACAAACTTTTTCGCACCTTGGCGAGTCAATGTAGCTGATGCAAAGTGCAATAACGATGTGGTCAGGTTCTGGAGAGCAGACATCTGAGAGGCTCCTGTAGTTTCTCGATAACGTGGCGGTGACATACGGTCAATTTCCCACGAGAACAACAAAACCTCAGGTTCAGTGTCGTGCACGACGATCAAGCGATAAGCGTGGTGTACTCTTGCCTTCAATGTAGGGGAGGCAGGAGAAGGCTCCGCTGGTTCTCTGTGAGAATATTATATTTTTTATTTATTGTTCGCACGACGACCCCAAAGAAGACTAATTCTGAGAGCCGAAATACGCCGCTAATTTAATCACAAAGTTGTATAGAACAAAATTATTTCCCGCCACTGAGGGCGGGGTTTGGCGCACTATGTCACACTTTGAGCCAAGGCGGTGTTTATGCGACGACTTTCTGAGCCTTGAGGCGTTTACGGCTTGGAAGGAATCCAGACATCATCTTGCCAAAGAAGTGCCAGATAGTAGCGAATGATATCTCTCCAATGCATGGCATTTCTGTACCACGACGCCATTCAGGATTCTTATTGTCGAAGAAACGAATGTTGTCATTGCTGGTACGCATTCCAGGCGTAATATCAATGTTGGCAGCGTCGTCTTTCAGTGAATGGTAGCCTTCACCAAAATCGAGAATGCGCTTTTCTTGGTTGTAGTAAGACGGGTAAAGCTGGTTGCAGTACTGATCAACCAAACCTTCAAGCTCAACATCGTGTTTGTTGTGGCACGGGTAAAAGCGTTGAAAGTTGTTGGTCATTAACAAATACGTTTTGTAACCTTTGGAAATAAGTAGCCAGAATACGTGCGCAGAAGGGTTTTTAACCTTGGTCGCAAGCATCTTCATTGCGAACGTGGTATGCATCTTCTTATTGCCCCAGTAGGCTTCTTCAACAATGGTATCGCCACTGAACACACCGATAGCACGGCGGCCATTGTGTTCAAACTCGATCTCGTTGTACGTGCTGAAACCGACAATACGGTTCTCGGTTTTGTTTTTTAAAATAAGCACGCCTTTTTTAGCATTCATATCCTGGATGAACGTTGCTAGGTCAGCATTGTGATAGTACTGCGAGAACAACTCGTGCATCTCTAGCATTGTACCAATGCTGATTTCGCGAGTTTTAAAAAAACGACAAGACAGTTTCGCTTTAGACATAACAACCTCAATATTTCTTATTATTGTTCTGAACTTGCCTCTTTTGGGCAGTCAGGATGTCTGCAGTCCGTTACTGTTGGCTGTGAAGCCGAATCCTAAGAATCTGGTAATTCGTTGTATTTATTTGCGGAAATTCCGCGGTAACTCATTGTGTGAAAATATGTTAATTTATTTGACGCCGTGTATCTACTTGTTTCTTAACTTTACCCCAACGCCTTACCTCCCTTTTGTGACATCGTGCAAGTTCAGGCGATGATAAACGTATATAGGGTGTTAATGCGCGCCGGGTCACAGAATGAATCCGTGTACTTAGGCCATTGGCGCCTTGCAACCCTGTGATGTCACCTTAGAATAGCGACCAGTTAATTTGTCATCGGAAATCATCATGTCTAATACAACGCCTCTCGCTGTCGTTACTCTTGCTGCGGGTAAAGGCTCGCGGATGAAGTCAGATCTACCTAAGGTTTTGCATCCACTGGCCGGAAAGTCCATGTTGGGGCATGTTCTAGATGCAGCGTCTGCTTTGCCGGGGGCGGTTCAGCACGTGGTCATCGGGCATGGGGCAGAGCAAGTGAAGGCTTCTTTGGCTGATGCGAGTGTGCAGTGGGCTGAGCAGTTAGAACAAAAGGGAACAGGACACGCGGTGGCTCAAGCCATGCCGAATGTGGATGGCGAGGCTTTAGTGTTGATCTTGTATGGTGATGTCCCCCTGATCCAAACACAAACGTTGCAGAAGTTGGTTGATATTGCCGCTCAAGACCAGTTGGCTCTGTTAACGGTGAATCTCGCGAATCCTGATGGATACGGACGTATCGTGCGAAATACTGAGGATGCGGTGCAGTCGATTGTTGAGCATAAAGATGCGACGCCTGAACAGCACCTAATTGCCGAAGTTAACACCGGCATCATGGCCATGCCTGCCAAGTATCTCAATACTTGGTTGCCGGCATTGTCAGCAGATAATGCTCAGGGTGAGTATTACTTAACCGATGTGATCGCGATGGCGGTGGCGGATGGTGTTGTTGTCACAGCGTTGCAGCCAACCTCGGAATCTGAAGTCGAGGGTGTTAATGACCGTGTGCAGTTGGCTCGACTTGAGCGTGTTTATCAAGCCTCATTAGCCCATGATTTGTTAGTCCAAGGTGTCTCTTTGGCCGACCCTGCTCGCATTGATATTCGCGGTAGCTTAACCGTTGGCGCCAATGTGTTTATTGATGTTGGCTGTGTGTTTGAAGGCGATGTGGTACTGGCGGATAACGTAACGATTGGTGCTTACTCGGTGATTCGTAATAGTCAGCTGGGTGACGGCGTAAAAGTTGAGACCTTCTGTCATATTGAAGATGCCCGTGTTGATGCCGGATGTAACTTAGGGCCTTATGCAAGATTACGCCCTGGGGCTGAATTGGCCGAAGGTGCTCGTGTCGGTAACTTCTGCGAAGTGAAAAAGTCGTTTATCGGTAAAGGCTCGAAGGTGAATCATCTAACCTATATTGGCGATACCACCATCGGTGAAGGGGCAAATATTGGTGCGGGTACAATTACGTGTAATTACGATGGGGTGAATAAATTCCGGACGGACATCGGCGATGGAGCGTTTATTGGCTCTAATTCGTCCTTAGTTGCACCGGTCAGCGTTGGAAAGGGCGCCACCGTTGCTGCAGGCTCAATTATTACAAAGGCCGTGGGCGATGGTGAGCTTGCTGTGGCCCGTGGTAAGCAGCGTAATATTTCTGGCTGGGAGCGCCCGAAGAAAGCCAACTAATATTTCTCCGGAGCTTTGTGATAGAAATGACCGGACGAGTTATAAAAATGACAGAGCGAGGCGGATGAAATCCTGCGAGGTTACAATGCCTGCAAGGTGCCCGTTCTCGTTCGTTATCATCAAGCAGCCGCTTTTTTCTGCTTTGAGTTTTTCTCCGGCGGCTTTGATGGGGGAGTCTTCCACCATAGTGGCGACGCTTTGAGATAAACAGCTACTTACCGTTGTTTTACCCAGGTAATCCTGTAAGTGTTGAGCGCCGAACTTATCGGTGATGCGGAATGCTTCACGTAGAAACTCCTTTTGGCTTAACACCCCCACTAGTTTGCCCTCGCTATCGACGATAGGGATATGACGCACGCGATGGTTACGCATCATTTCCTCGGCGTCTAGCAGGTTTTGTTCTGGCATTAATGACAGAACCTGGGTGGTCATGATCTCTTTGACTAATCTCATAGCAGGGCTTCCGCAATCTGATCGTTCTCTTATTAAAGCAGTAAAAAATCAAGCTGCTATGCTGAACTGATCAACTCTTTATATTGAAGGGGGCTGAAATGAGCTTCTCGCATCGTATTCGTAATTATTACGAGCAGATGGTTGCGGAAGAAATTCTGCGTCAGTTTGAAAAACTTGGGCGTGACAAAGATGGTGGCGTCATGGCTGATATCGCCTGTGTCGCGTTGAACCGTCTTCCGCCGAGATATATTCGTTATGAAGTGGATATGGCGTTTTACATGTCGCCCGATGAACTGGTCAGTATGAAGAACAATATTGTCCAAACCGTCAGTGCCGCGATTGATTTTGTGGGGCAACATACACGTGAAGATGACTCAGACGATGACATTGTGTGACGACGGTATTATTGTAACAGGCAATAACGGCTACTTTCCGGCTTGCAACACAATGAAAAATAACAGTGCGTAATCGCTGGGGAAGTACTCACGGACCCTGCGGCATGGAGTGATTGATGAATATCTTATTGGTGGATGACGATACCGAACTAACAGCACTATTAACGCGTTATCTTGAGCGTGAGTTGTTTAAAGTCACCGCAGTACATACAGCAGAAGAAGGGCTTGAAGAAGCACTGAGTGGTCGTTATCAGGCCGTTGTGCTTGATGTTATGTTGCCCGGAGGGAATGGCATTGAGATCTTAGCCAGCATTCGTACGCGTAGTGAAGTGCCGGTATTAATGCTGACCGCCAAAGGTGATGAGATAGATCGAATCGAAGGCCTTGAAGTAGGTGCGGACGATTACATCCCTAAACCTTGCAACCCTCGTGAGTTGTCTGCGCGCTTGCGCTCGATCTTACGTCGTGGCCGCTCGACGGATGTTATCTCTCCGGTCTTGGAAATTGATGATCTTGTGATCGATTTTGAGCAGCACAAAGTTCAACGCCAAGGCGCTGAGCTAGACCTTACGGTGACAGAATTTAATATTCTTGCCGTCCTACTGCGTGACGCTGGAAAAGTGGTCGATAAACACCGTTTGGCAGAGCAATCCATGCAGCGTTCGTTGACTATGTTCGATCGCAGTTTAGACATGCACCTAAGCAATCTTCGGAAGAAACTTGGCCCTATGGCAGATGGTTCGCCGCGAATTAAAACCGTTCGTGGTGTCGGTTATATGTACCAAACAGGACAAGAATTGGCCGAAGCCTGATGCGCGGTGTTTTTTTAAAAATCTATCTCGCCTTTATGGTGACCGCGTTGGTCACCACAGGGGTAACACTTGTGATGGCTGCGTATTATCGTCAGTGGTCAAACGACTCGATCAACCTGATAGCCCCGACCGGTGGCTACATCTCGGCGGCAGAGTTAATTCTACAGCAAGGCGGAGAGCCATTACTGCTAGAGTGGCTACTAAAATTTGAACGTCATCCTAGTGTGAACGCCTACGTGTTTGACGCGCAGGGACTAAGTCTCCTACCTAACCCGCCAGGCGCCGTAATTGAGTACGCCTTATCCGCAGAGTCATACAATGCTCGGGTCAGCCCCCTTGGTCGCTCTGAAATTTTAGTAAAAGCACCGATTCAAAACACAGAAGGCCGAGTGTACTTGCTGGTGGTTGAGTTTTTACATCCACTCGTGGTGTTTAACTTACCCACCTACGCAGGCTGGGGGTTGCTGGTGTCGTTCTTTATTTTTGCCGTGTGGAGCTTGCTGCTCTCTGGTTATTTAACTCGCCCGGTCAGATACATGCAGAAAACCGTGCGCTCATTTGCCAATGGTGACTGGACTGCAAGAATGGACCCGAGGTCGTTACGCCGCCGTGATGAATTGGGTGAATTAAGTCGCGAGTTTGATCATATGGCGGCCTACATCGAACGCTTGATTCGTGACCAGAAGCAGTTGGTGAGCGATGTTTCACATGAGCTACGATCCCCGCTAGCACGCGCCGTGGTTGCGTTAGAGCTGGCCCGGCTCGATGCCGTACCAGACCAAGAAGAGCACCTTGACCGCATAGAGCTAGAAACCGAGCGCTTGAATGACATGATCGGTGATTTACTGAACATGGCTAAGCTTGAAACTCAACATGATCACAGCCACTGGGCGTTAGTCGATTGTGGAGTGATTCTCGACCAAGTGGTTGAAGATGCTCGTTTCGAACACCCTGACAGTTTAATTCATCTCACACTTGCCGCTGACTTACCCAAAGTTTTTGGTGATGCTCGTTTACTCATGTCGGCGTTTGAGAACATAACGCGCAATGCTCTGCTGCATACACATAGCGGTACTAGTGTGGATCTATCTGCACGCGTAAAAGACCAATCGTTACGTATCGTCATCCGAGATCATGGGCCGGGGGTGCCAGAGGATAAACTTACTGATTTGTTACGTCCCTTTGTTCGGGTTGAAACATCTAGGGCGCGATTGGGCGAAGGACACCGAGGTTTTGGTTTGGGTCTGGCAATAGCGCATCGTGTGGTGTCTCACCATCGTGGCCAGATAGAACTTAAAAACCACCGAGAAGGAGGCTTGATGGCGGTTATCGACCTGCCGTTAGATGTGTAACCGTGTGTCTTTACGTGGAGTTTACCTCGCTGTGGTGTAATAAATTGTTGTCCTGCCGTTACAATGAGTAGGTAAAAAAAATAAGCGAGTAGTATCTGTGCGTTTTTTAAGTGTATTGTTTTTAACTCTTCTCACCTCTGTTGCGTTTGCGAACCCTCCGCATTCTGGCGCGCGTCCGGATATGGCTACCGAGTGGAACAACGCTTTACCTGAGCAACGCCAAGCCCTCGATAATTTTTACCAGTCTTTGCAACAAACACCACAAAGCGCTCAAAGCCCGCAACTTAACGAACGCCTTCAACATCTTGAACAACTGCGTGGCATGTCTACTGAGCAGCGCCAAGAGCTGTTCCGTAATTTTGTTCGTGAAGCGGATGCTCGTAGTTTTCGGTAAATCTGTGAGCTAGCTTGTTCGTATCTTACCGTTTAACACCACCCAAATGTGTGTCACTTTTCTATATCTTCGACGTTATCTCTACCTCATTATCTGCCCCTTATGATCCCCATTCTTGAGTCACTCACCGTCAAATGACACCGTCTGAATCTTGATTATTTGAAGTAGCGTCATTTCGGCAATGGACAAAACTATCTGGGCGGATACAGTGTGCGCAGTCTGATTTTGTAAGCCCTGATCTTGGAAGAGCCAACATGAAAACACGTATCACTGAACTGCTAGGCATCGACGTCCCTCTGATTTTGCCGGGTATGAGTTGGATCTCAACCCCTCAGCTTGTTGCTGCGGTATCGAACGCTGGTGGTTTGGGAATATTGGCCAGTGGCCCGTTAACCCCTGAGGAAACACGTGCCTCTATTCGCGAAATTCGAAAACTCACGGACAAGCCTTTTGGTGTTGGTGTCACTTTGTTGATGCCGGGCGCAAAAGAAAACGCTGAAATCGCGTTAGAAGAGCAAGTGCCAGTGATTAACTTTTCATTGGGTAAGGGCGATTGGTTAGTAAAAAGAGCGCACGAATACGGCGGTAAAGTGATTGCCACCGTCGTTTCTGAGAAACACGCATTGTCAGCACAAGCCATTGGTGCAGATGCTTTATTAGTGACTGGGCATGAAGCGGCGGCACATGGCGGTGCGGTTACATCCTTAGTCTTGGTGCCCTCTATTGCCAGTAAAGTGTCTATCCCTGTGATTGCTACCGGAGGTTTCGCTGATGCTCGTGGTTTGATGGCTGCCTTATCTTTAGGCGCGGAAGCCGTTGCGATGGGGTCACGTTTTGCCACCAGTGCGGACAGCCCATTGCATCATGGCGTGAAAGAAACCGTTGTGAGCAAGTCGGAACAAGACACCATCTACTCAAATAACTTTGACGGACTATGGGCGCGCGTCATGAAAACGCCACAAGCAGAAAAAGCGACACGCAGACCCATGAATTTCTTTATGGCAGCCATTGAGGCCACCAAAGCGGCAAAAATTGTTAAACAGCCGGTCTGGAAGATTATGATTGGTATGTTGGTCATGTTGGATAAAATTAAACTGCTCGCCTACTTCGGTGCCAGCGTTCCTCGTTTACAGGCAGCCACAATTGAAGGTGATCTGGATAATGGCGTTCAGTTTATTGGTCAAACACAGGGGCTGATTGAAGATATTCCAACCGTGGAAGTGTTGGTCAATCGAATCATGACAGAAGCAAAAGAACTTCACTCGTCGCAGCACCGATATTTTTCATAAGTCGCTACATTGTTTTCATAAGTCGCTACATTATTTGTATTGAAAGGGGCTGAATAAATTCCCTGAATGGCCGGATACTCTCCGGCCTTTTTTATATCTCTGAATATTGTCCGAATCGGATAATGTACTGTCTGCAAATACCATAGGCAGCGATTGCTCACTTTCTATACTGATTAACGCTCTAAAAAGAGCGCTCGACTAAAAAAAATAAAACGAGAATAATCATGAAAAAAGTGTTCCTAGCAACGGCATTAGCCGTAAGTATCTCAGGGCAAGCAATGGCTATGTCTGATACACCAGAAACGGGATATACCGAAACAAAATATCCGATTGTACTTGCCCATGGCTTGTTTGGGTTTGATGATATTTTAGGGGTGGATTATTGGTATAAAATTCCTGAAACGCTTCAAGAAGATGGTGCTCAAGTATTTATTACACAGGTAGCAGCTGCGAATAGCCCTGAAATACGTGGAGAGCAATTAATCCCGCAAATTGAAGAGATTTTGGCGATTACTGGTGCCGAGAAAGTAAATTTGATGGGGCACAGCCACGGAGGTCCAACCGCTCGATATGTCGCCTCAGTACGTCCAGATTTAATTGCGTCTATTACCTCTATTGCCGGTGTCAATAAAGGCACTCCAGTGGCAGAGGCGGTGAACGGAACAAGTGATGACCCCGATGCCCCTTCACTTGTCATTCAGCTAGGCACGGCATTAGCGAACACCGTAGATTATCTTTCAGGCGGCGATTACGATCAGGACCTGCTTGCCTCAGTCGGCTCAATGACATTTGCAGAAGCTGAACGGTTTAATGCACTGCATCCCGGTGGTGTTCCTGCAACCGCATGTGGTGAGGGTGATTACCAGCATAATGGAATTAATTACTATTCTTGGACAGGGGCAAAGCCGTTAACAAATGTTTTTGATCCTTTGGAGTTAATTCCTACCACGGCGTCTTTATTTTTTACGAATGATGAGCCGAACGATGGTCTGGTAGGCGCATGCTCAACCAACTTGGGAATGGTGATTCGTAATGATTTCCTGATGAACCACTTGGATGAAGTCAATCAAACTGTAGGGATTCATGGTTTAGGAGAAACCGATCCTCTTACTGTGTTTCGAACGCATGCTAATCGTTTGAAAGAAGCAGGTCTTTAATTTGATGAATGTGTCCTCTTCTAAAATGTGGAGTGTGGTTGCTGCCATCGTGATAAGCATATTGGCATACCTAGGAGTTCATCAGAGGTCGGGCGAGCCTCTGGTGTTGGTTGCTCCCGAATCAGCTACCCCGGTGCATGATCAAGGCTATGCTGATTTTCCCCTGCAGAAGAGACATGCCGTTGAGATAGAAACGTTCAAAACCTATCGAGGCGCGACAGAAGACGGCTCACTGAAAGTAGTGAATGGTCATTTGATCATGGATCGTGAGTTTCGCCGCTGGATGGATTTTCATTTGTCGGCGGTGGGTGAACGAACCATAGCTGAGATAGTTCACTCACTGGAGCAACGATTACAATCTCTGCCTTCGCCAGCGGCACAAGAAGGCATGCATCTGCTTCAGCAATATTTGGCGTACCTAGAAGCTTTGGACGGCTATGACACTGTGGCGGCTCGCAGAGTCATTGGTGCTGACATTGAAGGCTTGCGTGCTCGTAATGAATGGATTGAGCGCCAACGCAGAGATTACTTTTCTGAAGCCGTAGTGACTGCTTTTTTTGCGAATGATGAAGCTTTAGATCGCTTAACTATCGAGCGTATGGCCCTGGTGAAAGAGGGAGTAGACCAAGCCGCGTTAGCAGCACTTGAACGTGAATTACCCATGACATTACAAGTGCAGCGTCAGCAGGTAAGAATCTTAGAGCAGGCCAGAGATATCAATGAGACAACTGTATCGAGTTCTCCAGAAGTGTTATGGCAAAAACGTTCTGAAAAGTTTGGCGAAGCGGCAGCAAACAGGTTAGCTGATCTTGATGATCGCCAAAGCGAGTGGCAGCAGCGAGTGGTGGATTATCGTCAATTTTTAGAGACGGTAGATGATAATGTCAATAAGCTGGAAATGATCAATCAATATGAGCAAACGCACTTTTCGTTCATTGAACGAAAGCGCTTAACAGCCGCGCTAAGCTTGCTCAATAATTCATAATAAAATTTTAGTGGTCAACCTGTCGCAAGATAGATTGCAGCAACGGGAATATTTTAGGGCTAGCGATGACGAGATTATCACCGCAGAGTTCTGGGTTTATTTCTTGATCGAGTTGATCTATGTGCCCAAATACTGCACCTGCCTCTCGAGCAATTAACTGTGCCGCTGCAAAATCCCACGGTTGAACACTTTCGTAGTATCCATCTAAACGGCCACACGCGACCCAGCAAATATCCAGCGCGGCAGAGCCGATACGGCGTATATCGGCACAGTGGTTTAATACGGTTTCCAAGCGACGCATAAGCAGCGGGAGATCTTCACGCACATAAGGGAAGCCTGTGGCGATTAATGCGCGAGATAATTCTGTTTTATCGGCGCAACGAATAGGAAGGTCATTCAAGCGAGCCCCTCTACCGGCACGAGCATGAAAGGTTTCGTCCAGAAACGGGTTGTAGACAACGGCGACTCGCGCTTTGCCCTTGTGATAATAAGCAATTGAAATTGCGACCTGAGGGTGTTGATGGGCAAAGTTCACAGTGCCGTCAATGGGATCAATAATCCAAAGATGTTCAGCGTCGGTTAGTTGGTCAGGATTTAACTCTTCAGACAGAATGACATGATCAGGATAGCTCATGCGAATCCCTTCGGTAATCAGCTTATCGGCAGCAACATCGGCTTGAGTCACTAACTCAACACCTGCTTTGAATGACACCGATACGCTAGAGCGCTGCTTAGCAATTAAATCGCCCGCTTTTTTGGATAGCTGTAGTGCTAACGTCAGAACGTTCGTCTCATGCATGATGACGAAACCCCGAATGATAAATGTATTTTGAATGTGACTTCCGAAAGTATGCGCCTGTGTTGCTTTGCTTTCCAGTGTTAGGCTTAGCTATCATTTTGGGGTTGGTGGTCTTGGAGTAAAAATACAGTATGACGCGTGTGCATCTTATTACCGGCTTTTTAGGGGCAGGTAAAACAACAGCTATTCTCGACCTTCTGCAACAATCGCCGGACAACGAAAAGTGGGCGGTGCTGGTGAATGAGTTTGGAGAGGTTGGTGTTGATGGCGCCATCCTCGAAGCGAGTGGTGCGGTAGTTCGTGAAGTCCCAGGTGGGTGTTTGTGTTGTGTGTCAGGATTACCGTTTCAAATGGGATTGAATATGTTGCTGGCGAAAGAAAAGCCTGACGTATTGTTGATTGAACCAACCGGCCTTGGTCATCCGCGTAAAGTATTACAAACCTTACAGAGTGAGCATTACCTTGATGTTCTAACGGCAGGGGCAAATGTGTGTTTGGTCGACCCCCGACAGTTAAGTGATCCTCGTTATACCGATAATGATACGTTTCATGATCAAATTGCACTGGCTGATATTCTCATCGCCAATAAAAGTGACTTATGTACTGACGATGATTTACGACGTTTTAATCAACTCGTATCGGCGTCCCGGCCAGTTAAATTGGCGGCTGAGCGTACTCAATACGGGCATCTTGATATTGAATTACTTTCACTGTCGCCGGATAACAAACGTTTGGCGTTAAAAGATCACGGTCACCATCATCATGAAAGCCGTGAGGCGAAAGCCCCAATTGCGCTGGAAGCCGGCGAGCAGTTTCGCCGACTAGAAGGTCATGGCGCTGGCCATCACTCACTGGGTTGGCTAATCAACGGCGATTGGCAGTTCTCATTAGCTCAGCTACGTCACTGGTTTGATCAACTAGAGGCTGAACGCGCTAAGGCTTTGATCAATACCAGTGACGGTTGCTATGTGCTCAATTGGCGTGACGGCGTACTGTCTGAAATGCCAACCCGCGCGCTAGAAGAAAGCCGTATAGAAATTATTACCGAGGCGTCTCCAAATGCGGATACGCTCGAAACTACTTTGTTTGCTTGTCGCGTGGAGGATTAGTTCTACACGACCTTTATAACGTAAGGTGTTTACTCAATGAAATTTTGCCCACAGTGCCAGTCGGACATATCAATACAAGTCATTGATGGTGAGCAGCGTCGTGCCTGCTCTGTTCAGTGCGGGTTTGTATTTTGGGATAACCCTACGCCGGTCGTGGCGGTGGTTGTGGAAACGCCAGAGGGGATTGTTCTGGCGCACAATAAGCTCTGGCCGCCGGGCAAGTTCAGTATTATTACGGGATTTTTAGAACGTGGCGAAACCCCGGAAATGTGTGCCATACGTGAAACAGAAGAAGAGCTGGGCCTTAAGGCAGACCATGCTGAATTTATTGGCTTTGAACTATTTGACGGTCAGGGGTTCAACGGTCAAGAGTTTAATCAGCTTATTATCGGCTTCCATATCTATGCCGAAGGTGACATCCAGCTGGATGAAAATGAACTGGATGAGTACAAAATAATTTCTTTAGATAAAATAAAAGGCTGGGGCTCAGCGACTGGAAAAATTCTAAACCGCTGGCTTGAAAGACAAACCTAAAACCTCAATAAAAATTTGTAATTTTTACTGTTAAATATTCGTAATAATATCGGCATAAAAGCGTAAAGAAACTGACCTACCTCTGACACTTTTTCCTGTCTTAATCTCCGGCTACGATCATTTGTTGTCTGGGGGATTTATGAATACTTCTATGAAAAAAGGTGCGCTTTGGCTAGCACTGTTTACTGCGAGTACAGCACACTCTGATATTTTAATTAATGAAACGGATGCCGATAATCCAAGCACAGATACGGCGGAGTTTATCGAACTGTTTGATGGTGGTTTGGGTAACCAATCTTTAGATGGTCTCAGTTTGGTTTTTTATAATGGCAGCAGCGATACAAGTTACTTTTCCCAATCGTTGGATGGTTTAACAACCAATAACGATGGCTATTTTGTGCTGTGTGGTGACGCGGCTCAAGTCGTTAATTGTGACTTGGATGTTTCACCTAACTCAAACTTAATTCAGAACGGTGCAGATGCGGTCGCTTTGTATGTAGCTGCGGAGTCCGATTTTCCTAATGGCACTGGAGTGACGCTTGAAGGTTTAGCCGATGCGGTTGTTTATGATACCAATGACGCTGACGACGCGGGTTTGTTGGTACTTCTAAATGCAGGCGAACCTCAGTTGAACGAGGGAGAGAACGGCGCTAAAGACACGCAGTCTCTCCAGCGTTGTAGCGGTGATGCACTAACAACCTCAGGTTTTGTGGCGTCGGAGCCTACACCGGGTGAAGCAAACGCCTGTGGTGGTGATCCTGTTTCCGAATTAGGAATGTGCGGTGAAGAAGCGATTGGCATTCACGCGATTCAAGGCCTGATATCAGACGTTAATAATGACGCCAGCCCAATGCTTGGCCAGCAAGTCATTGTTGAAGCGATTGTCACCAGTGATTTGCAAGGCGGTACGCTGGCGAATGGCGATTCGTCCTATCAATACAGTGGATTCTGGTTGCAGCATCCGGCGGTAGAGACTGACAACGATGCACAAACGTCAGAAGGCGTCTTTGTTTATGACTATGGCTTACCCGTTGCGAGCGGAGATCGCGTGCGTTTATTGGCTACTGTCGGTGAGTATAATCAAGTCACTCAGCTAACAAACGTGGCTGATTATACTATCTGTTCCTCTGAAAATACCTTACCCGCAGCGATTGAAGTGACCTTGCCTGTTGCCGATTTAAACGAGTGGGAAGCGCTGGAAGGTATGCGCGTAACGACAGCGCAAAATTTGGTCGTCAGTGATCTATACGGTACTGGCTATGGACTGGGTAATTACGGACAATTTGTGGTGTCTTCGCACTTGCATTTTCAAGGCACTGAAATCGCCCTACCTGGCTCTCCAGAAGCTTTAAATGCCGACGCGGAACGTGTACTGGATACCTTGTTGGTTGATGATGGTGTATCGGCTTCCTATCCAACGTTTATTCCATTCCCTGACGATTCAGGTTTTTCTGCAACAAACCCTATACGCATTGGTTATACCGTACCAGCGCTAACAGGTGTCATGAATGCATATCGTAATAACTACACCATTATTCCTGAATCTGTTGTGATTGATCCAACGCACCCACGTACGCTGGCACCTATCGTTGCGAACGATGCAAATGTGATTATTGCCGGCATGAACGTACTTAATTATTTCAATGGAGACGGTGCTGTAAATGGTTTTCCGACCTCACGTGGCGCGCCAACGTTTGACGCGTTTGAAATGCAAACCGATAAAATTGTTGCAGCATTAACGGCGATTAATGCTGACATTATTGGTTTAATGGAGCTTGAGAATGATGGCTGGGAACCTGATAGCGCGATCTACGATTTAGTCAATGCGTTGAATGCACAGCAGCTACCGGGGGATGAATACAGTGTTATTACGCCTACGGGAAGCCAAATAGGTACGGATGCTATTGCCGTCGGTCTTATTTATCGTGCAGAGCGAGTTACCCCAGCAGGCGCGGTGCGCATACTTCAAACCAGTAATTCTCCATTAGATGATAATGGTGAGCCGTTATTTGATGACACGAAAAATCGTCCAGCAATGATTCAAACTTTTATGGTTGAAGGGCAAGAAATAACAATTGCTGTTAACCATCTTAAATCAAAAGGTTCTGCCTGTGGCGAGCCAAATGAAGGTGCCGATGGCCAAGCAAGCTGCAACATCAATCGTACTCGTGCGGCTCAGGCACTGACTGAGTTTCTTGCGAGTGAGAGCCAGGTGATGATTTTAGGCGACCTGAATGCCTACAGTCAGGAAGACCCAATGCAGGTATTTTATGGCGCCGGGTTTAGCAATTTAAAATACACCGATGCAGCGACAGAAGCGCAGCCTTACAGCTATAGCTTCAGCGGCATGCTGGGTAGCTTAGATCATGCGTTAGCAACAGCCTCTTTGGCCGAGCAAGTGGTCAGTGTAGATGCGTGGCACATTAACTCGGTGGAAGATTCATTAATGGATTATTTAACCGAAGCTAACGGCCAGATTTATAGCTCAAAAGATAATTATGCAGCCGCAGACGCCTACCGTTCTTCTGATCATGATCCAATCGTGGTTGGTTTAAACTTGTTAACACCGAATGTTGCGCCAGAACAAACACGTGATATTCCGGCAATATCAGTGACGCGCCGCAATCAATCGTTGTTAATTGACCTCGCTGATTATGTGACTGATGCTGATGGCGATGCACTGTCTTATTCTCTGGTGTCTGCTCCTGAAGGTTTGGTGTTGGATGGTAATGGTGTATTCAGTGGTCGTGCCGATCGTGATGTCTTAGCTCAATTACCCGCCAATGCAGTGATAGAAGTCAGTGATGGCGTTGAGTCTATTACGGTGAGCGTAATGATTAATGATGATCGTCCAGTACGTTCTTTTTTGGATTTTCTATTGAGCCTATTTTCTTGGCTTTGGTCGTAACTTAAATTCCGAATTAATTATTTTAAATACGATTTAATTAATTCGGAGGACTTGCGCGCCTCGGGCTGTGAAAGAGTGAGCAAACTCTTCCCAGTTCGGGGTGACAAGATCCGTATCAAATACATTAATATGCACGCGTCTTTTACTAAGGCTAATACTGCTTAGCGACGTAGATGTAGTCAGCCAATCCTTTTCTATTCCCACAATGTTTGTCGCAGACACCGCTAGAAAAATATCGACATACGGGCATAACTCGCTCGCATTGTCTGTTTGTGAATAGAAACATTGGAAGCAAACGTCTGGAAACTGATTTTCAATCGCCTCTGTAATGCCGAGAGGGCATTGGGTATCACAAATTAATGCGGCACATCTGCAATGTGTCACGTCGGCTTCATGAAGCGGAATTTTCATATAATGTAATGCGAAATAATTTGCATCTCTCGATTCATTGAGCGCAAGCAGTAACGGCCATGAGGTCGTTCACGATAAATATGCATTAATGCAAAGAATGGTTGGTATAAAGACTCTAGGCAGATTGATCGCCACGCTTCACTGCGAGAAGAGTTTAATCCGGTATCTCTGAGTGTGGTGTATATTCGGCGCAACCAGCTTTCTTGCAATCGTGTAAAACCTTTCATTCCTGCATCGGCAGCAAGTTCAATGCCTCGATCAACATAATCATTAATTAAGTCACCGCGAGGAGCACTTCCTGTGTATTCACGAATTAGCTTTTCTAAGGCTTCGAAATTGGAAAGCGTTTGTTGCTCAATCGCCAGCTCGGGAACCGGCGTATGGAGAGATGAGTTAGAGAGAGCATTGGTCATAAACGTATCCTCAGTAGATGAAAACACATTAATGATAATGATTCTCAATAGCAATGATTCTTGCTATTGGATATTTGTATCAAAAAACAAATTCTAATAGCTTTTACCAGCTGAAAGGTTTTTCGCCATTGTGATTGAGCTTGATCCAGCCCCCTTCGTCGCTGGCTGAGTCTTCTTTCCAACCACTGTCGCTACAACGAATTTCTTGGCCCATTACCTCAAAAGCACGTCGTCCGGCACTGAGATCATTATCCCAAGGCGTCTTATTTTGCTTAAACCAAAGGCTGGCAAAGTTCTTTTCAGCCTTGAAGGTCAAGTGAATATCCATCGATTCACCATCACTGTTTTGGCAGCGCCACTGAATTAGGTGTTCCGTAGTTTTAATGGCCTCTAGTGCGCCAATGTCTTGCTGTAACCAGCTAAGTACGGCTTCTGGGTCGGCATTTAATATGTAGAGTTCTAGGTCAGGGAAGCGGTCAGTCATGATTGGTAGGGTCTCGAAAAAGGCGCAAAATGGTCAGCATAATATAGCCAATGCTCGCGAGCAGTGCTCCAGCACTAGCACATAACAGGCCGGTCATTGCGACGGCTTCTTGTTCAAAGGATGGGGCGATGCGTTTATTCGCGAGTAGGATGAGTCCTGCCCCTGCAAAAAACAGCGTTGCTCCGATTGAAAAGAAGGTCAGGTAGCGGCGCTCGTTGCCCGCTTGAGTACTGACCCATTGTCGCCATGACATGCGCTGTTAATCCTTGCAGAGTAAGTTGGAGAGAGAATATCAGAACTCCAGTGATAACTCCTCAACAGATAGTGAGGCTAGTAGATAAAAGGCTTACGGTAGGTTATCCACAGAAATATACATGGATTGTGTTATTTTTATACAGTGATCATGCGTGAGGTGGTTATTTTTCTCGAAGAGCGATAATTTTTATGAATATCGACACTTCCTTGGCAATTAGAAAAAAATTCAGAATCGATACGCTTTACCTGTTGAAAAATAACGATTTTTCTGTTTTTTGGAAGCTGTTTCAAAAATGAACAACTTTCGTCAAGTCGCGCTGTATCTGGGTCTTGGAGGGTTTCTATCAGGTCATGCACAAAGTTATCCACAGAAAGTGTGGAAAGTTAAATGAAATGCGATGACTTGTTCACAAATACAGTCAGCGGTTTGTCGCCACCTTATTCCGATCGTTTAACCGGCGGCTGTGATTGTCATTGAATTTAAGGAGGGCTTCATATAGAATCGCGGGCCTTCATTTACCTAGGTCTTGCTGACTTCAGCAGTATCGGGCAAATGGACTCCTTGCCTTACCGGATGGGCCGGAAGGCTAATAACCCAAAAGGAGCTGACAATGCGTCACTACGAAATCGTATTCCTAGTTCACCCTGATCAGAGCGAACAGGTTCCAGCGATGGTTGAGCGTTACACTAGCACCATCGAAACGACTGGCGGTTCTATCCACCGCTACGAAGACTGGGGTCGTCGCCATTTGGCTTACCCAATCAATGACGTGCATAAAGCGCACTACATTCTAATGAACGTTGAATGTACTCAAGAAGCGCTTGATGAGCTGACTACCAACTTCCGTTACAACGACGCTGTCCTACGTAACATGGTAATCCGTTGTGATGAAGCCGTTACTGAAATGTCTCCGATTAAAGCGGCTGAAAGCCGTGATGATCGTCGTCGTGCAGAGCGCTCAGAGTCTGAAGCTAAGTCTGAAGAGACTGCTGAAGATACCACTGAAGAAACTGCAGAAGAGTCTTCTTCTGAAGACAACGCTGAGTAAGAGAGGAATAAGTCATGGCTCGTTTTTTCCGTCGTCGTAAGTTCTGCCGTTTCACTGCTGAAGGCGTAACTCAGATCGATTACAAAGATCTAGATACCCTGAAAGGCTACGTTACTGAAACTGGCAAAATCGTACCAAGCCGTATCACTGGTACTCGTGCTAAATATCAGCGTCAGCTGTCTACAGCAATTAAGCGCGCGCGCTACATTGCTTTGCTGCAATACACTGATCAGCACGACAACTAATCAAACCTTGATTAGTACCTGAGTCGCTTGGCGGCTCGGGTAAATGATGTGATACCGCTGGTTTTACTATTGTATCCATTACTAATTTTCGTAGCGCTAACCAGCCGGTTATGCGTGAACAAAAGACACGGTGTTCCGGCTTACTATATAAATAGCAAAGCAACGAGAATCACCCTGTAATGAGGAATCATTATGCAAATTATTTTATTAGAAAAAATCGCAAACCTAGGTTCACTGGGCGATCAGGTAAATGTACGTCCTGGTTACGCTCGTAACTTCCTTTTCCCACAGGGTAAAGCGGTTCCTGCGACTAAAGTTAACATCGAACAGTTCGAAACTCGTCGTGCAGATCTAGAAGCTCAGGCAACTACTAAGTTGGCCGAAGCTCAAGCACGTAAAGAGAAAATCGAAGAGATCGAACTGTCTGCAGCGGTTAATGCTGGTGACGAAGGTAAGCTATTTGGCTCACTGGGTAACCGCGATATCGCAGAAATGGCTTCAAGCGCTGGTGTTGAGTTGGCTAAGTCTGAAGTACTGCTTCCAGACGGCCCTCTACGTCAGGTTGGCGAATACGACATTACTATTCGTCTGCACCCTGAAGTACAAGCCGTTCTTAAAATGCACGTTGTTGCAGAATAAGAACCGCTGAAAAATGATGAACAGTAAGGCCTAATCCGGCACTTACCACACATCATATGCCCTAGCTCATCAGGGCTGATTAAGGCACTATTGGTATCTACTAATAGTGCCTTATTTATTTGTGCAGATTTTGCAGGACGTTATGAACAGCGAATTCGATCAGGACGCAGGATCATCCCTAAGCAGCGCCAAAATACCTCCTCATTCGGTAGAAGCCGAGCAATCAGTGCTTGGCTCCTTAATGTTGGACGAACGCGCGTGGGAAGCTGTTTCTGAAACGATACAAGACACCGATTTTTATCGCCATGACCACCGCATTATCTTTCGCGCTATTCAGCACCTAACGTCTCAAGACCAGCCGATTGATGTGGTGACCGTTGCCGAAGAGCTAGAAGAGCGCGGCGAAGTCGAAAAAGCTGGTGGTGCTTCGTATCTGAGTCGCCTAGTTGATATGACACCGTCTATCGACAACTGCGAAGCGTACGCCACCATCGTCGCGGAGCGCTCGCAACAGCGACGTTTAATTGAAGCCGCTACCGACATCATGGAAAAAGCGTATGAGCCCGGTGGTGACACCACGCTGACGCTTATTTCCGATGCAGAAAAAGCCATCGCCCAAATTGCAGAAGGTAATCGCAGTGATGGCGGCCCACAGTTAGTCGCGCCGATTCTAAAAAATACCCTTGAACAGCTCGATCAAATGTTCAATCAACCAGAAGGCTTAACGGGCATTACTTCGGGCTTCAAAGAAATTGATAGTCGCACCTCCGGGTTCCAAAAAGCGGATCTCGTCATTGTGGCGGCGCGTCCGTCGATGGGTAAAACCACCTACGCCATGAACTTGGTTGAAAATGCTTTATTGGCGACCAAGCGCCCGGTACTGGTATTCAGTTTGGAAATGCCATCTGAATCTATCGTCATGCGTATGTTGTCTTCGATTGGCAAAATTGACCAGACCCGTGTGCGATCCGGTAAATTAATTGATGAAGATTGGCCAAAGCTATCGGCGGCGGTAAACCTTCTAAAAGATTTACCCTTATATATTGATGACACCGCTGCCATTACCCCACAAGAAATGCGTGCGCGTGCTCGCAAAGTGTATCGCGAGAATAACAACGACCTCGCCATGATCATGGTCGATTACCTGCAATTAATGCGTGTGTCTGGGCCGTCTGAAGGTCGTACTCAAGAAATCTCTGAAATCTCGCGTACTCTAAAAGTGATCGCAAAAGAATTTAATTGCCCCATGATCGCGCTTTCGCAGCTTAACCGCTCGCTAGAGCAACGACCGAATAAACGCCCGGTATCATCCGACTTGCGTGAATCCGGTGCCATCGAGCAGGATGCCGATATTATTCAATTTATTTATCGCGACGAAGTCTACAACGAAGACTCCCCCGACAAAGGCATTGCTGAAATCATTACAGGTAAACACCGTAACGGCCCAATTGGTATCGACCGCTTAGCATTTATTGGTAAATACACACGCTTTGAAAATCTCGCGCACGGCTACGAAGGCGGTGACGACGAATATTAATAGCGTCAGCTTTGTGTTTTAAATTATGAATAAAACACAGGCTGACCGTTATCCTTCCAAGGTAAAACAATGAAATTCACCCCCGAATTAGAATTCCCTGGCGGCCGCGTTAAGCCGCTGCATTACGATGACATCGACGCATTATACGAACTCTATCAGCACCCCGAAATCCCCGGCCAGCGTCCACTACAAGACAAAGAACACCTCAACCGTATGGTGGACTACAGTGTACAAATGGCGGCGACCCAGCGCGGCATTATGTGGGCAATTGAAATCAACGGTGAAATTAAAGGCATGGTTAGCGGCTTTGATTGGCAGCCTTCGCAGTTGCGCATCATGATGCGCGTGGATGTCTTACCGACGTTAACCATTCGAGAGCGCGAAAAAGCACTCAGTGTTTGCATCGACTTCCTTGTGAATAAATACCATATTCGTAACTTTGGCTACCAGTGGATAGCTGGACAAAACGAAGACATCACCGCCATGTTAACCGGTATGGGGTTTGAGCACACAGCCACCCTGCGTGATGCTTGGCGCATAGGTGAGAAAACTTTTGCTAATGTTGCTCAATATCATTTTATATCCAGTAAAGACAAGCCAGTGCCAAAGCGATTAGGCGATGGACACGACGACGATTATTCGCCGGGGCAAAATCTTAATGGCACATCAGTAAAGGGAGGGGAGTAGCATGAATTGGAATTTCGAAACCGACAACTACATCATTCGCCTGCCAGTGTCTGATCAAGATGGCGACGCGCTCTATAGTCTACTTTCTCAACAGACGGTCGTTGATCATATACCTCGTATGGCCATGACATTAGAAGAGCAGGCTACGGATGAACTGCGCCGAATTGCCATGCGCTTTGAATCACGAGAAGCTGCCTTCTGGTTGATTGAACGTAAAATCGATGGCCAATTGCTCGCTCGAATCGGCGTACAGCATATTAACTGGATGATGCTAAACACCCAAATGCAGTGGGAGCTAAGCCCGGAATGTGATTTGGTGGTTCTTACTGAAGTGATTCCGGCGATACTGAACGTACTGAAGGATGACTTACAACTACGTAGAGTAGAAATGCGAGTCCGTGCCGGTAATGTTGAACAAAAACAGCATCTCGAAGCATTGAGCTTTGAACACGAAGGAAGCCTGCCATCACAGTTCGAATATAACGGAGAAGATGTGAATTTGGATATTTATTCTGTGATATTAGACTAATTTTAATTCGCAACTCAGATAATAAAAAAGGCCGCGATTGCGGCCTTTTATATTGAATTAATTCAGCACTAGAGGTCGCACTGAACGGCACCACGATTTGTACTAATGATATTGCGATCTGTATTATTTACAACACCATCATTATTGAGGTCAAAATCAGTGCTTGGGTAGAACGCACGGAAGTAGAAGCGCCATTGGTCGGTACCGTTAATTTCACCGTCGTTATTGAGGTCGCCAGCTAATAAAACTAGATCACCAATATCAGTTGACGTGCTGAGCTCTACTGATAAGCATGGAAAAACATATCCATCAGCTTGAAGGCTAATTTGATAGTTATCTTCACTTAAAAAGTTTTCAACAAAACGGTTGTCAGAAAATATATTAAGCTGATCTGTATACCCAGTTGAATTTTTTATTGTTCCGGTAATTTCCGGACTATTTTCATTTTGACCCTCTACCTGTACAGAGCCTGTAATTGCTAACGTACCTTTATGGATCTGATCGTTTAGCCAGATATTACGGTCGCTAGGGTAGACTTTGATCTTTTCTCCGGATGCTAATTTTGCAGTTCCTGAACATGTCAAACTTCTAGTACCAAACCCGGTTCCTTCGGCTAGGAATGATAGTAGTGCCGTGCCATCACTCTGATCATTTTCAAAATTTAGCTGTAATTGAACTAAATTGTTAGCCGGGCTAATTGATATGGAATTGGTAGATTCCCCCCCCAGCCTTGAAAGCTCGCTGCACTGAGGGTTAAGTCACCCTTACAGTTAAGGGTCATGCTATTCACTGTTCCTGATGCATATACAGTAATTTCAGCTGATTCATCTATGGATGTATCAATTTCATATTTGTTGGAAGAGACATTGAGATACAAACCGTCGGGACGAAGTTTATAGATTGCGAATGGAGTTTGTAGCGTATTCTCGTTTGTAAACCTCAGTGCGTTGGTGTTCCATATAGATAGTTCAGTTTCAAGATCTATCTGCAAATCTGGAAGTGCTGACGTAGTAATGAATGTATTGTAAGCACCTTCTTGTGTTGCTAAGCGCACGACAAGCTCATCAATAACAGCCTGTAACTGTTCAGATGTTAAGTCTTCGTCAAGTCCTGCAATGGGAAGTTCAGGAGGGGCAGGGTAGTTTGACGTTAATTGTGGTAATAACTCAAAGATATGTGCGTCAACTGCAGCAATATAATCAGCTCCTAGTTTCTCTTCAAGGTTGCTTCTTGTGATTGATGATAGATACGTAGTGACATCTTCAGAGTAATTGTAAATAACAGGAGTAGCAACTAACCCTGCAGTACCAGGAAAGTAAGCCGCTGCAATAAGAGTGTCAGAACCACTTTCTGTCATAAATGAACTGGAAAATGTTTCATACTGAACACTGTCAAAATTTGAAAGAAATCCAGCAGATTCGGCAGAAGATTGAACTTTTAGCGACGTGATTGAAAATCTATTCGGGGAAAATGGCGGTATCGGTATGGTGTTTGCGACAGCAATATAACTATTTCCACCTTGCTCTTGGACGCTTGTGATTGTTGACCCATTGTAGATCATCGTTGTTTGTGGCGATGTTTCCGTCACGGCGAGTGCAGAGAGTGCATCGATTTCGCCATCGGTTTGAGTTAAGTATAGGTTGTAATTGCCTTCGGATTTTCGATCAAAAAATGGGCTAATCAAAAAGGAAGGTTCGTTATTCCGAGTTAATGATATTGAAGTACCTGATTCAGGTTCAAAAGAATAAGATTTATCCGAAATACTCGCTTTCAACTGTCCACTGTTGTCATCCTTATAAATATAATTTTCAGAATCATTCCAGCTATATTTAGATGTAACTGTATCCACTTTGGGAATATTTAACCCAGAATCGACCCTGTAACAGTTATTGAATTGAATTAGGATAGGGAATGTAGGTATGTACGACCCTTTAATACATTCGTAAAGAGTTTCATTTTCAGGGGAGGAATCATTTTTTATAATAAAGAAATTTTTTGTTTCCGCCACGAAGTGTTGATTTTCAGGCATCATTACAGGCAGCCCTTGAAATCGTCGTTCAATCAATGCACGGTCAATGCTAGCTTTGAAGTGTTCGTTCGATAAAATCGAACTTTCACCTGTTAAGTTAGTGAAGTATTCATCAACGCCATCGCCTGTAAAAAAACTGGGAGTTGGTGCGTTTGGATAGTTTTCTAAAAGTTTTTGTGCAAGCGTACTTGTAAAGTTTCCTTGCTTTACAATATTGACAGAATCCTCTGCACTATTTGCCGATGAAATATCAATATATACAAATGACTCTTGATCTGCTCCTGAAAGCCCCTCTAAGTTCGTTTTATATATATAACCGTTGTATTTTGTTTGTAAAATCTGGTTTGAGTCTTTTTGTGGCGCGACGATAGAGTCTAGTTTGATGGCAAATGATTCGGCGGAGACAGCAAGTGAGAGTGCTGATATTAGATAGGCCGTTTTGTTTTTCATAAACAGATTCCTTCTGTTATTTTTTTTATTGGAGAAGTCACCTTACGTAGTCGGTTTATGAATAACAATATCAATTAGCGCTGTTGAATCTATCGGGAATGTAAATGGTACTTTATCATTAGATATGACTTACAAAATCAACCCTCATTCTCATGCCTTACCTCAACAACCACATCCCCTTGGTTGTCGACACTTATTATAAAATCAATTGGTCGGCAGCAGACTTGGCAGTCTTCGATGTATGTCTGTTCTTCTTCTGAGGTATCAATCAGTACGGTTTGTAATTCACCGCAGTAGGGGCAATAAATGTCACGTTCGAGTAATTCCACGTAGCACCTGTCATATAGTTGGTGTTTGTTTTACAGCTCGCCCATTAATCCTTTTAAGCGTGCTTTTTGCTCGTCGCGTGTAAGCGGAGTTTCTACTCCGTCAGTAAGTGCTGGGGGGAGGTCTATTTCGAGGGTTTCTCCGGCTTGTACCCGCTGCAGCAGTAAGTCGTAATTTCGTTTAAATACAGGAAAGGCTTTTTGTTCGGTTTCGTTGGCAATAAAAAACCAGTCGGTGGCGCGGCCTGCAAAGTAAACCGCAGGGTGGCTCCATTTATATTCTTTTTTAGGGGAGGGGGCGCGGCAGGCTTCTACGTAAGCGGCGTGTGCAGAAGGTAAACCGAGCACTTCGGAGATGTCACAGCGGGCGAGTACTTCGTGAACGTTGGGCAACCAGCTGCTTTCTTTTACGGCTTTTTCCGCGGCGCGCATGATGACTTCGCCGGTGTAGTCGCCGAGCAGGCGCATCCACAGGCGTTTCGCCATGTTCATGGTGTCTAAATCGGGAAACGCCTTGAGAAACTGGTTGTGATAATTAAAGCGAAATAGCTCAAATATCTGGTTGATCGCTGATAGCTGATCATCACTCGGAGGACGTTGGCTATTTTGCCCAACTGGTGTCGCTGAGTCGGCTGACGCTTGCTTCAGCTGTTGTGTAACCCGGTTGAGCAGTTGCTTGCTGTCCATTGTTATCTCCGTCAGTCTGACCAGCGAGACGTTTGCCCCATTGCTGTTTTACGTATTGCAGGAAGCGACTGTTCCAGCTGTTGTGTACTTGGTTCGAGTCGCGCCAGTATAAAACAAACTCAGCCACAAGCGAGCGCGCAAACTCTTCTGAGATGTGCCCCATGGTTAAGATGTCAAAACAGTCTTCGGCGGGTTGCCAGTCGTTTTCAATGCGCGTTGGTAATGGCGAATGCTCGACCGCTGCAGTGTAGCGCGCCCACTGCTGGCGTACATGCTGAATAAATTTACTGTTCCAGGTTTTAAATACGTCGCCGCGCTCGCTCCAGTAGAGAATAAATTCAGGCACGGCGTCTTCAATAAACTGCGGATCGATACCGGCGCGCTGCAAGATTTGTAGGGCATCCGAGCTTGGCTGCCAGTCGCTCCCAATCGGTTTGGCTTCATCTTGCATGGGGTTGAAGCCAGTGCGCTCATGCATACGCTGGAACTTGTTGGCGTCGTTCTGGGTAAACACCCATTGGCTTTTTACGTGTCTGAAAAAGCGGGTATTCCAGTCATTACGATTGGTACCTTGTTCTAGCCCTTGCAGTACAAAGGTGTCCATTTGCGCGAAGCTGAAGGCGCGTGGAATTTTATGCTGCTCTAGGCGTCGTAATGTGTCTTCGGCAGGTTGCCACTGATCAGGCATAGGCGCTGGTCTTGAAGGCTCCGGCCGTGATGACGAAGGTGCCGCTGGATTTGCCAAAGGTGCCGGTTGTTTCGGACTAGCAGTTCTTTGATGTCTTGAAGATTGCTGGGTTTGTTCTGCACCATCAAAGATGAAAATAATGCCAGAAGCATCGGGAAACATTGGCCCTTGTAGCCGCAATAAACCTTTATCAATTAAACCGTTCAGCACGCGGCGTATAGTCACGTCATCCCAAAATGGAAGTTGTTGGCGTAATGCTTCGTTGCTCAATCGCGCTTGAGGTTGAGTTTGGATTTTGGCAGCGTCATTCAATATGGTCAGTAACACAGCCTCTTCCAGCCCAATGGTGGCGGCTAAGGTGGCCGACAGGCTAATGGTATGATCGCTGAAGAGCGGGTGACTGGGCATGAATAACTTCCGGGTTCAGAAATGTACTGACATAATGATATTTTTACGGAACATCTATAGTGATCCGGACCAACCATTGTACTGATTTTCAGGAATCTTCCTACGCCTATGACCCGTCCAACGCGAGCTTTACTTAAATGGTCCAACTTGCGCCACAATTATCGTGTCGCTCGTGAACGTACAAAGCACGAAGCTTACGCCGTGATCAAGGCCGATGGTTACGGCCATGGCATGTTGGCGTGTGCCAATGCGTTGTCAGGCGAGGCGGATGGTTTTGCCGTGGCCTGTGTAGACGAAGCTCTACTTTTACGTCGTGAAGGTATTCGTCAGCCGATACTCGTTCTTGAAGGTGCCTATGATGCACAAGAGTGGGAGCAAGCGGCAAAGCATCATTTGCAGTTAGTGATTCATCACTCACAGCAATTACGAGATCGTGCGCAGGCTGAATTAGAGGAAGACGTCGCTGTATGGCTAAAAGTGAACAGCGGTATGAATCGCTTAGGTGTTCGCATGGAAGATGCACCGGACATGATTGCCCGCATCCGCAACGATGAACGATTGATTCTGCGTCACATTATGAGCCACTTCGCGACGTCAGACGAAGCCGATCTTTCTTTTTATGAAGAGCAAAAATCGCTCATGCTAAATCACGCGTGGCCGGTGCCGTTAAGTTTAAGTAATAGTGCTTCGATCTTGCGTGCTAACACCAAAAACGGCATCGAAAGTGAGCACGTACTTCGCCCTGGGATTATGCTTTACGGCAGCTCGCCGCTAGAAGAGTTCAGTGCGGAAGATGTTAATCTACGCCCAGTCATGACGCTGCAGTCAGCCTTAATTAGTGTACATAATGTACCTGCAGGCGAAACGGTTGGATACGGACGACGCTGGACGGCAAAGCGCGATACTCGAGTGGGCGTGGTTGCCATAGGTTATGGCGATGGTTACCCGCGTCATGCGCCATCAGGCACCCCAGTGAACGTGTCAGGCAAACGCTGTGAACTGATTGGGCGCGTGTCGATGGATATGATCACCGTCGATATTACCGATGTTCCCGAGGCTCACATTGGATCACCCGTTGAGCTATGGGGGGAGTTGGTCGATATTGATGACGTTGCCCGTTATTGCAACACCATTAGCTACGAACTTTATTGTCGTCTTACCCCAAGAGTGCCACGAATTAATCTGCAATAGATGAATCATATTTGCAGAGCAGTCTTTAAGAGGAGGCACTCACAAAACGGAACAGTCTTATGCAGGAAGCCAAGACGGATTCCCTGCATAATTCATCTTCACAAATTTGTAGGAGATCAACATGATCAAAGCTTATGCCGCTGCTAAACCCGGAGCAGAGTTAGAACCGTTTGAATACGATCCTGGAGCACTTGGCGCACATGATGTTGAAATTGATGTGGAATACTGCGGTATATGCCATAGCGACTTGAGCATGTTGAACAACGAATGGGGCATCACCCAATTCCCATTTGTACCAGGCCATGAAGTGGCCGGTAAAATTGCAGCCGTTGGTAATCACGTAAAAACGTTAAAAGTCGGTGATCGTGTTGGTTTAGGTTGGCATTCCGCCTACTGTGGCGAATGTCATACCTGCATGAGTGGTGATCATAATTTGTGTGGATCAGCACAAGGCACGATTGTGGGCCGTCATGGCGGCTTTGCTGACAAAGTCCGTGCGCAATCTGCCGCGGTAGTGAAATTACCTGACGGCATTAGCAGCGAAGTGGCAGGCCCATTATTTTGTGGCGGCGTGACCGTTTTCAATCCCATTGTTCAGTTTGATGTTGCTCCAACGGCTCGTGTTGGCGTGATCGGCATTGGTGGTTTGGGTCATATGGCGTTGCAGTTTTTAAATAAATGGGGCTGTGAAGTGACCGCCTTTACGTCGTCTGAATCTAAACGTGAAGAAGCACTAGAACTCGGCGCGCATAAAACGCTTAACTCTCGTGATGAAGACGAATTAAAAGCAGCGGCGTACAGTTTCGATTTTATTATCTCGACAGTAAACGTTGCCCTCGATTGGAACGGTTACCTCAATACCCTCAAGCCAAAAGGTCGTTTGCATTTAGTGGGTGCCGTGCTTGAGCCTATGCCAATTAGTGTTATGTCGTTAATGGGGGCGCAGCGCTCAATCTCATCTTCGCCCGTAGGTAGCCCAGCGGTATTGGCTGAAATGCTTGATTTTGCAGCACGCCATAACATCGAACCTAAAGTCGAAGTTTTCGACCTTGCAGATGTTAACAAAGCCATTGATCGTCTTGAGAATGGCAGCCCGCGCTATCGTGTGGTGTTAAAAGTAAAATAAACTGAAAGACAATCCCTAAAGGTGAACGACAGAATGACCTGGCTTCCCGTCAACAAGGCCGACCACCGTTGTTTTGGGTGTGGCACACAAAACCCACATGGGTTGAATATGGACTTTGAAACCGATGGGGAGAAAGTTCGTACTGTTGTTACCATTCCGGAGCATCTACGGGGCTGGCATACGCTGGCCCACGGTGGTGTTACCTCGACCATTCTTGATGAAGTTATGGGGTGGGCGAGTATGTACTTTACCAACAAATATCCGCTCACTCGTGATTTAAGCGTATCGTTCAAAAAGCCCATCTATATTGGCCAAACCGTTACAGCAACAGGCTGGATAAAAGAGCAAAAAAACGCGCGTAAATATATTATTGCTGGAGAAATACGTGATGAAGGAGGCGATCTATTGGCAACATCGGCTTCCGAATTTGCCATGTTTGATAAAGCACAATTTACAAAACTTGGGCTCGTACCTGAAGATGAATTAGACAGCATGACAATCACCTTCGCGGAATCCCACGATTATGGCCACAGCTATGAAAAAATCTCCGGTAATGACTGAAACCGCATTAATAGTGGAAGGCGGAGCCATGCGCGGCATATACAGCGCAGGCGTACTGGATGAATTTATTAGTGCTGATTTTTACCCGTTTGATTGGTGCTTTGGTGTATCTGCAGGAGCATCTAACGCAGCGGCATACCTCGGAAAAAAGCATGGTCGAAATTATCAAGTGATCACCGATTATTGTCGCCGTCCTGAGTTTAAAAGTGTGCGTCGTTTTTTTACCGGGGGGCATTTAATTGATATTGATTGGCTTTGGGATGTCACCGAGCGAGAACTGGATTTAGGCTTGGACGAAGTCAATAAACACAAAGGTAAATTTCTCGTCGTATTAACCGACGCAGAAACAGCCGAGCCAGCGTATATTGCCCCAGAGGTGGATGAAGTCTTTCAAGCAGTAAAGTGCTCCGCAGCCATGCCAATTGCCTTCCGTAATCGCGTAAGCCTAAGAGGGCGAGATTGGCTAGATGGCGGCGTCGCCGATTCTCTGCCGGTGAAAGAAGCCTACCGTCGTGGTGCGCGTAAAATTGTGGTGATTCGCTCGAACCCGGCGTCCTACCGTAAGCAAGCCTACCGCCTACGACACCTCTTCCCAATGATCATGCGTCAATATCCCGCTGCGGCAAAGCGATTACAGCAGCGCCATATTGAATATAATGAATCACTCGATTTTATTCGAAATCCACCGGTGGATTGCGAAGTGATTGAGATGTGCCCCCCAGAAAGCTTCAGTGCAGGGCAATTTACCACCGATTTAGACATTCTTGATGACGCCTACCGGATGGGACAAGAAGACGGGCAGCAGTTTTTACAAAACTGGTTGACCTAACGCACTTACTGGGACGCTTCTTTACACATGAATGAAATAACCTTGTGTATAATTGAGAGTAATTATCATTAATATGGAGGACGCCCAGTGTCCCGTAAAACTCTCGTTACCATCCATTTATATCTAGCTGCTTTCTTTGCGCCAATTCTGCTTATCATGGCCGTGTCAGGTGGCTTGTACCTATTGGATATCAAGGGTTCGATGGAAAAGGGCGAAACCATTGTGCTTGAAGGTGTCACTATTTCAGACTCCAGTGATAAAGCCGCTCAAGTAAAACAGATGCTTGATAACGCCGGTTTGGATAGTGGATTCGAGTACATTAAAGAGCGCGGCCCAATGATGCAGACACGGCCTACCAGCCGCGATCACTACGAAATTAAAGCGACCAGCGCAGGTGTTGAAGTAACTCCGGTTTCTCCAGATCTAGTCGCCGCCATGATGGAGTTGCACAAAGGTCACGGGCCTGGTTTGTTCCGCCTACTTGAACAGATTATGGCGCTGGGTTTGATCCTCACCCTGCTGACCGGTTTGATTGTTGGTTTGCAGTCGCCATTACTTAAAACGCGGACGGTTGGCTTCACTGCTGCGGGTATTTTTGTCTTTGTGATCTTTGCCGCTATATTGTAGGCAGGCGATCCAATCGTTGTGCAACCGATAAATGATCATGGAGAGTCGTCATGAGTACTGAAGAAAAAGAGCTCGAACACCTCTGTGATATTCATCAGGGGTGCGACGCGATTAGTATGGTGATTGAGCCTAGAGAAAAAGATCTAGGCGGCTTTTCAGTGCGACGCCTTTTGCCGGTGGCGCAGTGCCGATCGGTTGGGCCTTGGGTCTTTTTTGATCATATGGGGCCAGCAACATTTAAGCCCGGTAGTGGTGTTAATGTGAGGCCACATCCGCATGTTAATTTAGCCACTGTGACTTATCTTTTTGAAGGTGAAATCTTGCACCGAGATTCATTGGGCAGCTATCAGCCGATACGCCCCGGTGATATTAATTTAATGGTGGCCGGTAAAGGGATTGTTCACTCTGAACGCGAGCGCCCAGAAGTCACGGCTGTCGAACATAGTTTGAATGGTCTGCAGCTTTGGCTGGCATTGCCAGAAAAAGATGAAGAAATGGACCCTGCGTTTTATCACTATCCCGCTAACGAGATTCCGTCGTTGACGATGGATGGCGTGAAAATACGCGTCATCATGGGGACAGCCTTCGGTGTCACCTCGCCGGTAAAAACCTTTGCCGATACCTTGTATGTCGAAGCAACACTGGGTGCTGGGCAGTCTCTGACCATTCCCGTATCGGAAGAAAGCGCAATTTATATTGCATCAGGGTTGGCTGAAATAGGTCGCACTGCATTAAAACAATACAGCATGACGGTCTTAACGCAGAAAGCGCCACAGGTCATCACGGCGAAAGAAGAAACCCGTATTGCCATTATTGGTGGTGAAAGCTTGCCAAAGCGCTATATGGAATGGAATTTTGTGTCTAGCCGCCAAGCGCGTATTGAGCAGGCAAAATCCGACTGGCAAGCGGGGCGCTTTCCTAACGTCTCAGGCGACGAAGAAGAGTATATTCCCTTACCTTCCTAAATATGGAAGTCATCATAAGAATCAAAGGTTTTATTCATGGCTGTGTTGAACAACTGCAATCTTTTATTATTTCAGAGATTGCAGTTGCACGCTTAGGCGGTAAGTTCGCCATTGTGTTTCGCCACAGAAGCAATCTGAGCGTACGCCTTTTTTGCCCAAACACGAGTGCGCTGACGTTCCATTAAAGACAACACGCCTTCGGCGCGTTCGGTGAGATTACCCGCCGCCCAAAAGCTCATATTCATATTATCAATCTTGCGCATAGTGCCTGCGTGTAAGCCCGGTAAATCCAGCGTGATATCTGGGCTAACTCCTGCGTTCGCCAACTCATTACTCAATGCTGAGAAAGTCTCGCCGCGGCCTTGATTGCGTACCAGCACACAAGGCATTTGGCCTTGGTTGCGGGTTAGGAAAGCGGCCGCCAATTTGGCTGAATCAATGCCGTCATCGACAATGTACCAGTAGTAGCAGGTTAGGCCTGTTTCATCACACAGCTCAGTTACATCGTTATCTTCCATCCAGCGATTTAAAAAGCGTTCGCTTTGGGCGGGTAGATCAACCACCACATTCACGTTGGAAGACAGCGCGGTTTCAACGATCTTATCCGCCCCTTCATATTCATCCAGATTAATCGGCTGAGTGAATTCAGGATAGAAGCGAGTCAATGTGCCGTGTGATTGGTCAGCATCCATACCGGCATACATTTGATTGTTATCTAAAAAATACTGAGAAAGCAGACGAGACACGACTGATTTACCGACACCGCCTTTCTCACCACCAATAAAATGAATACTACTCATGTGCTAAACCGCCTAAGAAACAAAAGATATTAATGTGCAGGACTTTATCTGGCCTAGGTACTAGGGGCTATGACTATATCCGCCGTTCACCATCAAAGGTGACAATTGTAAGTGAAAATTTGAAATTCGGGCAGCGTTACCTTTCTCAAGTCCCACAAAACGTTCTCAACACTTTCTCTTCCGGCTGCGGGCCTTGTTCATATTCCGCAAACTCGGGGCGACTAACGTACGGTTGTTCGACGGCGCTAAGTAGCTTGTCGAATACGGTGTAATCGCCAGCTTCGGCGGCGGCAATGGCTTCGGCCACTCTGTGGTTGCGCGGGATAATCGCCGGGTTTACTGAGTACATACGCGCTTTTACCTTGATTAGATCAACCTCGCGCTCCGACAGGCGTGTTTGCCAGTCGTCTAACCATGCATTCAGCTCAGTTAATAAAGGTTCACTTTTACGTGCTTCAGGATCATCTGCGAGTGCAAGCAATGATGTTCTATCTGCGTTACTTCCTTGATCGGCGATATCACTTAACCGACGGAAAAATAGGGTGAAGTCTAAACGGCCATCATCCAGTATTTTTAATAAACGCTCGCTGAATGCCTTATCGTTTTCAGTTCTATTTGTAGCGTCATCTGCATCACCAACGGTCGAAAACCCAAGCTTTTTATTTATTCCTGCTTGCCATGTGGCATGGTGCCAGTGTGAATAATTACCCAGAATTTCAGTGGCGGCGGCAACGGCTTCTTTTTCGTCACCGGGAAATAGATCCAATAACGATTCAGCTAGTCGTACGAGATTCCATTGTCCGATTGCTGGTTGATTGTTGTAGGCGTAGCGGCCTTGCTGGTCAATGGAGCTGAACTTTTTATTCATACTGAAGGCATCAATAAATGCACAAGGGCCGTAATCAATGGTCTCACCACTGACGGTCATGTTATCTGTGTTCATAACGCCGTGAATAAAACCAAGTAACATCCAATGGGCAATCAGATCTGCTTGAGCTTTGCAGATGGCTTTAAACATCTGCAAATAACGATCTTCTGCTGTTGAATCTATTTCAGGATAATGACGTTTGATCACATGATCAGCGATGGCTGTTAAGCCCTCTTCGTCACGTCGTAAGGCGAAATACTGAAATGTACCCACTCGAATATGGCTGCTGGCCACACGCGTAAATACCGCACCGGGTTCTCGCTGTTGGCGTACGACGGGTTCACCAGAAGCAACAACAGCCAGAGCACGGGTGGTAGGGACACCTAAGGCGTACATCGCTTCGCACAAAATATATTCACGTATGGCTGGCCCCATTGGTGAGCGACCGTCGCCGCCACGAGAATAAGGCGTACGGCCTGCGCCTTTTAATTGCACATCCATTAACTGGCCATGCTCATCAATTAAATCGCCTAATAAAATGGCACGACCATCACCAAGCTGCGGATTTAAATTACCAAACTGATGCCCTGAATAAGCCATGGCTAGTGGCTCTGAGTTTTCTGGTGTTTCATTGCCCGAGAATACAACCGCTAACTCATCGTCTGTGACGTTCGAAAAATCAATATTTAACGTGCGAGCAAGGGCTTCATTAAAACGAATTAATTGCGGTTTTTTGACCGGCGTTGGTAATGCTTTAGAAAAACACTGTGCAGGTAATTGTGCATACGCGTTTTCGAATGGAAACAACAAGGACATGAGCTAGCTCTTTGTATCTGAGTATCCCACTAGGGTATTCGTAAATGAGCGCACTGAGTAGGGTTAAAAAGCGCACTCGCCCACACGGAGCGAGTACGAAAGAGGGTAAAGCGGCATAGGTCACTCGTAATCTAATACAAATGAAACCTATGCCTACCCTGGAGGAGAAACCCTTAAAAAACTCCTTAAAAGAAACCTAGAGGGCTAGTGCTGTAGCTTACCAATAAGTTCTTCGTTTGCTGGTAATGCTCAAGCGCTACCTTGTGAGTTTCGCGGCCAATACCTGACTTCTTGTAGCCGCCAAAGGCTGCGTGAGCAGGGTAAGCGTGGTAACAGTTTGTCCAGACTCGGCCCGCTTGAATACCACGGCCCATGCGGTACGCTCGGTTCATGTCACGCGTCCAGACTCCAGCACCTAAACCAAACTCTGTGTCGTTAGCGATGGCGAGTGCTTCAGCTTCATCTTTAAACGTCGTAACACTAATGACGGGGCCAAAAATTTCTTCTTGGAATACGCGCATCTTGTTGTCGCCTTTAAAGACGGTTGGCTGAATGTAGTAGCCGGTTTTTAAATCACCTTCTAGCGATTCAGCCGCGCCACCAATCAGAACTTCAGCACCTTCGTCTTTGCCGATTTGAATGTAGTTCATGATGCGGTCGTATTGTTCTTTGGAGGCCTGTGCGCCTACTTGAACATCGGTATCAAGTGGGTTGCCACGTTTGATTGTTTTAGCACGCTCAATTACCTTGGCGATAAATTCGTCGTAGATGCTTTCTTGCACCAAAGCACGAGAAGGACAGGTACACACCTCACCTTGATTAAAGAAAGCGAGCACCATGCCTTCGATTGCCTTGCTGAGGTAATCGTCTTCTTGTTGGGTAACGTCTTCAAAATAGACGTTCGGCGATTTACCACCGAGTTCTACTGTGCTCGGAATCAATGATTCAGCGGCACAACGTAAAATGTGTTGGCCAACAGGCGTGGAGCCAGTAAAGGCGAGCTTGGCAATACGCGTGCTGGTGGCGAGCGCTTGGCCTGCTTCTTCCCCTAAACCATTAACGATATTAATCACCCCCGGTGGTAATAAATCACCAATTAATTCCATTAATACCAAAATAGAGGCCGGTGTTTGCTCCGCTGGTTTCATCACCACACAGTTGCCTGCGGCAAGTGCTGGGCCGAGTTTCCAAGCCGCCATTAAGATCGGAAAGTTCCACGGAATAATTTGGCCAACCACACCTAAAGGCTCATGCATGTGATACGACACAGTGGTCTCATCGAGTTCCGCCATGCTGCCTTCTTGTGAGCGCAGGCAACCAGCGAAATAACGAAAGTGGTCAACGGCTAAGGGAATGTCTGCGGCCAGAGTTTCGCGTACGGCCTTGCCGTTATCCCATGTTTCTGCGACGGCGAGTAGCTCTAGGTTTTGCTCCATACGATCAGCAATGCGTAGCAGTACGTTAGAGCGTTCCGCTACGGCAGTTTTGCCCCATGCATCGGCAGCGGCATGAGCGGCATCTAAAGCTTTTTCGATATCAGCAGCATCTGAACGAGCCACCTGACAGAAGACTTCGCCATTTACTGGGCTGACGTTGTCCATATACTGGCCATTGACGGGGGCAACGAACTCGCCACCAATGAAATTACCGTACTGTTTTTTGAAACTAACGACAGCGCCTGGCTGGCCTGGATTTGCATAAATCATAGTCATTCTCCGTTGTTATTTTCAGCAACCTAGCCGGACTTAGCATAAGAGCTTGAGTTGTTAGACCAAGGTCGCAGTTGGCGCATCAAGGCGCGCTTTTGTGTTGTCAGTACCTAGGGTATGTGGTCTATTGGATTAAAGACTTGTACGAGAGTCCGCATGAATGCTCCGAGAGTCCCGGTACCGTAAAACTATGAAACTGGCCCGTTATTACACTTGGTCAACGTGGCAGCGAATGACGGTGATTTAAATGATAAGAACAAGCCAATTAACGGCGTTAGCGAAAAAACATCGTGCTCAAGTAGCACCGCGTCGGTTAATAGAAAATCGCACTGTGTACGCCAGCCAACTGGCGGAGCTGTCTGTGTATGACACATACGAGCAAGCAGACCGCGTGCGTTTGGACGCCGGTGAATTGCTGTATTGTGGAATGATGACGGGTCGTAAAGTGATGCACGGCATGGATGGCTTCTCCACAGAATTTTTACCGCATGAGTCTTTTGTTGTCGCACCCGGCGAATACGTAGAGATCGACTTTCCTGAGGCGTCGCTGGATATTCCTACTACGTGTATGACGTTAGAAATTCCGCGTGAAACCTTGCGTAAAGTCTGCGATCAGCTCAATACAAGTAGTCGCAGAACCAAAGAGATGGGTGATTGGCAGGTGGATGAGCGCCAATTGCATTTGATGCACACAGATGCCACTCAGCAATTGCTTGAGCGTATCGTCGCTAGCCATGTATGCAATGAAGATGATTCAGATTTAGTTCTTAACTTTGGCGTTAATGAGCTGGTGGCTCGCATGTTACGTCAGCAGGGGCGTGATTTTTTATTACGCTGTATACAAGAAAACCCTACTAAATCTGGTTTAACCCATGCCGTGGCACACATTGAAGAAAACTTAGCGCATCCTGTTGATATTGAGCAGTTGGCAAAAATTGCCTGCATGTCGCGCACAAAACTGTATCAACAGTTTAAAAATAATTTGGGTTGTAGTCCTGCAGAGTATCAACAACAGCGTCGCTTAGAAAAAGCCTGCACGTTAATTCGCAGTGGATTTTCTATTACATCGGCAAGTTACGAATTAGGGTTTGCTAATCCGAGTCATTTTTCGCGTCGCTTTCATCAGCAGTATGGAATGACGCCGAGTGAATTTTTGTCGAATAATTAATTTCTATTGATTAAATTTTAATTTGTATTTTATTTTTTTCTAAAAATAACCACGCGTTTTTCGTCTTTAAAAACAACATTTAAATTATATTCTTCTTCGATAAGTTTAATGGTTTTATCATGCATAAACACCACGTGGGTTGGATCGCGAGTGTAATGCCAGTTTGCGAATTTTTCTGAATTTTCCCAGCGGCTAGTCATTAAGGCTAAGTAACCGTTTGGTGCTAACACATTGCACAATTTTATAAGCTCTTCTGCCGGGTGATGAAAATGCTCAAAGCATTCGGTTGCGGTGATGATATCGTACTGTTCTCGTAAAGCATTATTCGCAAAAAAAGGATCGTAGTTATCGCAAGCAACACCGATATTTTCTAACAAAATAGAAAGCGTTGGCCCCGGGCCACAGCCGTAGTCTAGTGCCTGTAAGTTTTCTCGACCTTGGGTGGGGATTAAAGCTAATAAGGGCTCAACAAGAATATTCAAAAATTGCACATAGCCTTCGTCTTCGATGCTGTTTTCATGTGTATCGTAAAAGGTGCGTTCTTCATCGGCAGTGAGGTAATCATCCGGGTGTACAAAGGCTAGGTGGCAGGTGCTGCAGGCAAAATAGCGTCGGTTACCTGAAGCAGACAAGCGCTCATGCTCAGATGTGCTCTGGCATAAGGGGCAGGCTAACGATTCGTCGTGGCAGGATAGGTTTGTCAGGAGAACCTCGATAGTGCGAAAACATCTTACGGAGAAGTGGACACAGCATTGTAACGCTTTTGCCTCGGCTGGCTAAATCCGCGACAATAGCGCTCTTATTTCCCCATCTTGGGTTGTCTACTTAGGGTTCTCATTGTTATGACCACTCGTATTGCCATTAACGGTTTTGGACGCATCGGTCGTTGCGTCTTGCGCGCTTTATACGAGAATGGCTATCGCCAAGATCTTGAGGTGGTTGTCATTAATGAGCTAGCCGACATTGAAACGGTGAGCTACATGCTGCGCTACGACAGCACCCATGGTCGTTTTGGCGGTACGGTAAGCATTACCGATGATAGCCATCTGATGGTGAATGGCGATCATATTCTGATTACTCATGCGGCCAACACAGAAGAGCTTAATTGGGCGGAGCTGGGCGTGGATCTGGTATTGGAGTGCAGTGGCCAAGTGCGTACCCGTGAAGAGGCTGAACAGCATCTTTCTAGGGGGGCGAAAAAAGTACTGATCTCCAATCCGGCGGATAGCGCGGTGGATAAAACCATTATTTTTGGCCATAACGATGACACGCTCACCGCCGATGATTTAATTGTTTCTAATGGTTCGTGTTCAACAAATGCCTTAATCCCGGTCTTGACCTTGATAGATGAAGCCTGTGGTATTGAAGCGGGTGTGACGACGACGATTCACTCGGCCATGAACGATCAACCTGTGATCGATGCTTACCATTCTGACCTCCGCCGTACACGTTCATCTGTGCAAAGTATTATTCCGGTGGATACGGGATTACCGGCAGGCATCGAGCGCTTGATGCCCAAATTAGCCGGTAAAATTGAGAGCCTGCATATTCGTGTGCCAACGATCAATGTGTCGGTGTTAGACATCAGTCTGCAATTGGGCTGTTCGACCACATCACAACACGTGAATGACCTGATACAATCCGCCGCCGAAAATGAATACAGCGCCATTTTGGGGATAACCCGAGAGGCCCATGCTTCTATCGATTTCAACCATGACCCACGCTCGGCGATTGTCGATGCAACGCAAACTCGTGTCAGTGGTGGCCAGTTGCTTAAGCTAATGGTGTGGTTTGATAACGAATGGGGTTTTGCGAATCGTATGCTCGATACTGCGCTGGTGATGGCGGCGTTACACCGTACTTAAGTCACCTTCAGAATCAACTCTGAGCGAGCAAGTACGTACATACTAGATATTTAGTTAAACGAATTAGACAGGACATAACGATGACTGTGTTAAAAATGACCGACCTGAACCTAAAAGGAAAAAAGGTTCTGATCCGCGAAGACCTAAACGTACCAGTAAAAGACGGCAAAGTGACGTCTGACGTACGTATCCGTGCATCACTGCCGACCATTCAGCACGCACTCGAAGCGGGTGCTCAAGTTATCGTTATGTCTCACCTTGGTCGTCCGACGGAAGGTGAATACGAAGAAAAATTCTCAATGCAGCCAGTGGCTGATCACCTAGCCGGTTTGCTAGGGCGTGATGTGAACGTGGTGAAAGACTTCCGTGCAGGCATTGAATTGGCAGACGGCGAATTGGCGCTGCTGGATAACGTTCGTTTCAACAAAGGCGAAAAGAAAGACGAAGATGCGTTAGCAAAAGCCTACGCTGAGCTGTGCGACATCTTTGTGATGGATGCGTTTGGTACCGCACACCGCGCTCAAGCATCAACGCATGGTGTGGCTAAGTTTGCACCAGTGGCTTGTGCTGGCCCACTGTTGGCAGCCGAACTAGATGCCCTAGGCAAAGCGCTGGATAATCCTGCACGCCCGTTAGTGGCTATTGTTGGTGGTTCAAAGGTATCCACCAAACTTGAAGTATTGGAAAGCTTATCTGATATCTGTGATCAGATTATTGTTGGTGGTGGTATTGCAAACACATTCCTTGCGGCGGCGGGTAAGCCAGTGGGCAAATCACTGTGTGAGCACGACTTGATCCCGGCGGCGAAAAAATTGATGGAAAAAGTCTCCATCCCAGTTCCGACAGATGTAGTGTGTGCCAAAGAATTTGCCGAAACAGCAGCAGCCACATTGAAATCAGCTGACGACGTCACCGAAGACGACATGATCTTCGATATCGGCCCTGATTCAGCGAAAGCGTTGGCAGAACAGTTGAAAGATGCCAAAACCATCATCTGGAATGGCCCAGTGGGTGTATTCGAATTCGACCAGTTTGGCGAAGGCACCAAAGCCTTGGCATTAGCCATTGCAGAATCAGATGCCTTCTCTATTGCTGGTGGCGGTGACACTCTGGCGGCGGTGGATAAATACAATATCGCCGATAAAGTGTCTTACATCTCTACTGGAGGCGGTGCCTTCCTTGAGTTTGTTGAAGGCAAAGTATTACCTGCTGTGGCTGTATTAGAAGAACGCGCTAAGTCATGAAAATGTGTTTAGTGTTCGCTAGCATCTTATTGGCCTCCTGCGCTGCGCACGTGGTTGATGAGGGTGCTGCGGCGACGCAATCGGCAGAACAGCAGAATCGTCACTTTGAAGATTTTGGTGTTCCAACTGCTCGGGATTCAGACCCGAGTTTGTAAATAAGACCCCGGCTTATGCCGGGTTTTTTGTGTGGAAAACCGATACTTTGACCACTCCGCAAGGTGACTAACTCGGCTTTCGGTTCCTAAAGCGGAACATAGTCGTTAGAATACGGCTCAATCTTATTAACCTTTTCAATAACCGTTTCTTAAGGGTATTTACATGGCTTTAATCAGCATGCGTCAGATGCTTGATCACGCCGCCGAGTTTGGCTACGGCGTTCCTGCATACAACGTGAACAACCTCGAACAGATGCGCGCGATCATGGAAGCAGCGGACAAAACCGATTCACCGGTAATCGTTCAGGCTTCTGCTGGTGCTCGTAAATACGCGGGTGCACCTTTCTTGCGTCACCTGATTTTGGCGGCGATTGAAGAGTTTCCGCACATTCCAGTATGTATGCACCAGGATCACGGTACGTCTCCAACGGTATGTCAGCGTTCTATCCAATTGGGCTTCAGCTCAGTCATGATGGACGGTTCATTAGGTACGGATGGCAAAACGCCAACCACCTATGAATACAACGTTGATGTGACCAAACGTACGGTTGAAATGGCCCACGCATGTGGTGTTTCAGTTGAAGGTGAGCTGGGTTGCTTGGGGTCTTTAGAAACTGGCCAAGCCGGTGAAGAAGACGGCATTGGCGCAGAAGGTATTCTAAGCCACGACCAAATGCTGACAAACCCAGAAGAAGCGGCTGACTTTGTTAAGCAAACTGGCGTTGATGCATTAGCCATTGCGTGTGGTACCTCGCACGGTGCTTACAAATTTACTCGTCCACCAACGGATGACATTCTGGCAATTGATCGCATTAAAGCGATTCACCAGCGTATTCCGGATACACACCTAGTAATGCACGGTTCTTCTTCTGTACCACAAGAATGGTTGGCCATCATCAACGAATTTGGTGGTGAGATCCCTGAGACTTACGGTGTACCGGTTGAGCAGATCGTTGAAGGTATTAAATACGGCGTTCGCAAAGTAAACATCGATACCGATTTACGTTTAGCATCTACCGGTGCGATTCGTCGTTTCTTGGCAGAAAACCCAAGCGAATTTGATCCACGTAAATACTTCTCTGCGTCTGTAAAAGCGATGAGCGATATTTGTATGGCTCGTTACGAAGCATTTGGTACTGCTGGAAATGCGTCTAAGATCAAGCCTATCTCACTTGACGGCATGTTCGAAAAATACCAGAGCGGTGCGCTTGATCCTAAAATCAATTAATAGATTTTAGGTCAGCAAAAAAGCCTGAGTTTAAATTGTTATTCTGTTGTTACTCCATAGCAGAAAACAAAAGACTCAGGCTTTTTTATATTCCCACCTTCACTTAACATTTCACAGCTTTCTGATATCGTTAATGAGCATGTATAACCCCCCTCATCCAGGTGAGTTTATCCAAGCAACTTACATGGAGCCATTTAATATTAGCTGCCGTACTCTTGCTAAGCATCTTGATGTTGCGGCCTCAACGCTTAATAGGATCATAAAAGGTCAGAGTGGTATCAGCCCAGAAATGGCCCTGAGGCTCTCTAAGGCTTTAGGTCGTAGCCCAGAAAGCTGGCTTACCATGCAAGACAATTATGATTTGTCGCTTGCTAAAAAGCAGATAAAGCTCACCAACGTTTTGCCCCTAGATATAAGTGCCGCGTAACAAGCCGCTTAAATTCGTTCCGGCCAAATATTAGGCTGACTGTCCCATCGTTTGGGATAGTCGGTTTTATTCATTATATTTTGATGAATAGAAATACTTGGCACACGTTACAAATCAAGTTGCAGGCCTTGTCACTGGGTGTTAGCTTAAAACTCACTTAAACCAGTAAGTTATAAATCTGGTATATAAATAAATGTGCCATGGTTAGCCGAAATAGTGTGCGTGCACACTTTCACAGAATGGACTGACAATGTAATGGAATATGCCCTTTTAAAATTAATAGGTTACAACGTTTACGGACTTTTATTAGTTTCGGGAAAGTGTGCTGGCACACTAACAAACTGTTATGCCTCAAGTGAAGTCGAGTAAATGGAAATAATGAACACTAGCGACCTAATAAAAATTGGCAGTCTTATCCTTACGGCGATAGCGATTCCATTTTTTAGGCATCTATATCTTAAATATATTGAAAATAGGCCTTCCATTTTCTTTGAGGAGTTTGATAAAGCTTTTGTTGATCTAAATGACCAGCTGGATGTGTCTAACATACTAAAGAAAGACGGAAAGCTCACGACGAAAAGAATCAGGCATGCACATGAGGTAATTTTTCGTAAAGAAAGCTTTAAGTCAGGCGTATATCGGGATTCTGATGTTGAAATACTGATGCCTGTTGAGACGCAGCCTCATATGGAGTATGGAACCGTTCATGTAAGCAGTCAAATTAGTGGTCTCACTAAAGGATCAAAAACTCTTTACAAAAAGGAGGTTTCGGTTGCTTTGGAAAGAAGTGTAAAAATGTGGAATAAATGGATCACTAAACGAAAGTGGTTAGGTGGAGGGTCAAAAATTGATCTAGCATCACGCTTCCATACATATTTTATGATTATACATCCCTTCACTGATGGGAATGGTAGATTGGGGCGTCGCTTATTGAGCGAACAGCTATCATTTCTGTTAGAGAAAAATATCGAGTTTGAACCTGAATCCAAGCTTTACTATGAGGCTATATATAAAGCTTCATGTGGTGATGAAAAATCACTTAAAAAACTTATTTCTGAGTCTATCTCAGGAACTGAGGAACAGGCATAACAAGGCAATGGTTCGGAATTTAAAAGCTCCGGCTTCGCCTCCACTTTTAAAATCCGCACATTGCGGCGTTAAGCGCCAATTATCACGTAGCAAGGATGTAGTATGACTCAAGCAGAAATTATCGTACTCGCAAACTCTGTTAAACACGGTCAGCACTGTGTTGCTGGAAAGTGTATAAATACAGGTAATTGGGTTCGCCCAGTTTCTAATGCAAATGGAGCCGAGTTAAGCCATGAACAAGCCAAATACCAAAATCCCTACGGCACTTTTGGTGTTAAGCCCCTGCAAAAGATTAGAATGGGGTTTTCGCAGCCAAATTAAATAAGACAGTCATTTTAAGAAAACTCGCTCTTCTCCCAAAATTCCGGTGAGTGAAGCGTTATCTGCCCGTTATATCAAGCTAGGAATTTTTATGAGCAGAGAATTTCCAGAATGGGAAAAATATGAGAGGCTTGTTGCTCAACTGATTGCAAACCAAGTTTCGACAGAGTACTGCGTGACACCGAACGCATCCATAACCGGAAAAATCAGTTCACGCAAAAGGCAGGTTGATGTGTTAATTGACTTCAGGCATGACACAGACAATCGTAATCGAATCATCATTGACGCTAAAGTTAAGAAGCGGCGCATTGATGTTAACGGTGTGGAAGCTTTTCTTGGATTGATGGAAGATGTTGGGGCGACACATGGGTACTTAGTTTGCCCGAACGGCTATACAAAATCAGCGGAGCGCAGAGCACAAGAGGTTGTTTCACTTCGATTATTACCATTGGATAGGCTAGAGGATTTTGATCCATCGAGAATAAATAAAAATAAATAAGACAGTCATTTTAAGAAAAACACCGTCGAGTTTTCGCGTGGAATTTAACCGCTAAAATTTCCAGGGGGCAGTAAGTTCTAGGTGTAGGAATCTACCTGTTTTCGTGCGAATAGGCTGTTTTTAGGTGAGGTGGTTTCTCAGATGTTTCTGATGTGGGTTGTTGCTTTGTAATTTGGTTGGTTCGGCTAAGAAAGCCTTAGCTTACAGGCCTGAATCCCGGCGGTTCGCCTTCGTTCTCGTTGGTCATCCCAGAATAGTGAGATTTTAGACTTCACTTCATCCACAGCGCCAACGATGTCTTTGAACTCAGATTCAAAGTTCTGCGTGATGTAGAGCCAGTGTTCTGCATCAATCCCTAAGCGGTCCATTATTGCGGGTTCACTTCCTGATATTGCCCCGCGTTTGTTTTCTTTGATTTGTCGGCCCGTCCAGTCAACCAAGTCTAAATAGTCTATTAATCGCATAGGTATGCCATCGGGCATATCTTGTTTTGGATTACCTGCGAAGTTGAGTAGCTCTGGAACTTGCTGTTGTGGATGGTTAGGCGAGTAGGCTGCTTTGGCTTTCTTTGCTCGTTTTTGTATTGAGGTGTGAGCTGAGTCTTCGGGTGTTTTGGCCATCTTTGCGCGAACTGGATTGAGATCAACGTACGCCATGCAAGCAGCGAGAGCTTTCTCATCGAGTAGGGCTTGTGACTTGAAGCGGCCTTCCCAGAAATGCCCAGTGCAGTTGTCTTCGTCATTGGCTAATCGCGCAACGGTTTCATTAAGCCTGCGCATGTACCAGCTAATACTCATCAATCGATCACGCCATAGCTTGATCATGTCATTGAGTATGGCTAGTTGAGCTTCTGATAGCTCGTCACTGCGCTCAAATTTCTGTGTGAGCAGATTACCTTTATAAAGCTGATGCCAGCGCTGCACGACTTCTAAATCAGTTAGTTCACGAGCTTTAGATTGGTTTACATGAAGTACAATATGAAAGTGATTCGACATCACGGCGTAGGCCGCAATATCAATGCAAAAGACCTTAGCTTGATCAATGAGCAGTTGCTCGATCCAGTCTCGTCGATGCTCAAAGTCACGCCCATTTTCATCTGTGCCACACAAAAACGCTTTGCGAACACAACGAGAGACGCAGTGGTAGTAAGGGGTTGCTTCGAGTGAGATCAGTTCCTTCCTTGGCTTGGGCATATTGCCTCCTGATGCTTAGTTCTTGGGATAATGTACATGAATTGACCCTGTTGGAAAATCAGACATTATTATTAGGCTGACTGCCCGTCAGGAGTGCTAACCAACTTGGGCAGTACGCTTAATGAAACGGTTGCCGCGTTAGCACACTGGGCTGAAGAAAACATGGACGCGGTATTGGTGGTGTAAGGCGAATACGGCAATCTACATACGTGAGGCCTATCTGCCATTCTGGTGAATTAATGGCCATAGACTGAAAATCTGGCGTTTAATCGAGGGTCGTGATTACCTCTTAATTGGATTTTCTGCCCATCTATATGTTAATCACTCGGAGTAAACATGCCTGACCTAGAGCAACGCCCACCGTTACCACCTTTTACTTATGACGATGCAGTCATCAAAGCGCGCAAGGCCGAAGATGCTTGGAATGGTAAGCAAGCGGAAAAAGTCGCACTTGCTTATACGCCAGATTCTCGTTGGCGTAATCGCTCTGAGTTTTTACAAGGGCGTGAACAAATAGCCGCTTTCTTAACGAATAAGTGGCAGAAAGAAAACGAGTACCGCTTAATTAAAGAAGTCTGGGCTCACACTGATAATCGTATCGCGGTTCGATTTGTTTATGAGTGGCACAATGATCAGGGTAACTGGTTCCGTTCACACGGCAATGAAAACTGGTTGTTCGATGAGAACGGCTTAATGGCCGAGCGTCACGCCAGCATTAATGATGTGGCGATTGCTGAGCAGGATAGAAAATTCCGCTGGGAAGGAGATGTTAGGCCCGCTGATTATCCGGGCCTAACTGAGCTAGGGCTGTAGTTATGAGCTGTGGGTTTTGGATGTAACTAATAAATAATACTTAGTTCGAGTTAGGTGTGTTTGTTAATCGAGTAAAGTGGGTCTATTGAATTTAACAACAAATTTAACGATAGGCCTATCGTTTAAGCCACGTCAGTTGATGTCTTACGGCGAATCTGACAGGCTTGTCTGGTTCACTTCTTTTATAGCTACAATTTTAGCCAATCTTATATGCGGATTACGGATGATCAATAAGCGCCATACATCCATTCTTGTGTTTCTAGCACTCTCGCTGATGGCGTCAGGAGCTTTGTCTATGTCTTTGTTCGAGCCTAAAAAAGTCTGCCTCTTTTCTTCGATTTCCGGTGTGATTACTTTAAATGGGGAGCCAGTCAAGGGGGCGCACGTTAAGCGCTTGGTTGAGAAATTTTATTCATCTGGGCATAACACCGATGAAACCATGACCGATGACAGAGGCTATTTTGAAATGCCCGCCGTGTTTGATCAAAGCCGCTTGGGTAAGTTTCTTCCTGGTGAATTTGTGGTCCCTCAGCAGGTTTTTGTGACGTACGAGGGGGAGGAGTACAAAATTTGGGAAGGTGTAAAAAGGACGAGGGAAGAAAACGCTGAAGCGCGCGGTAAGGCGTTAGTTGTTCAGTGTGAGCTAAATAAAGAACATGAACCAATAGTTATAAATGGCGGTTTTTACTTCACTCAGTGCGATTGGGATGTTATATCCGACGATAGATAACAAGCATGGATAACAAGCATGGATAACAAGGATAACCAGAATGGATTCAATATTAGAACCAAAAAATGTAGCAGAGTTTGCTAGAGATATTTATATTTTAGTTAATTCACTATCACCTAAAGCGCTGGCATCGGCTTTAACTACACTTTTTGGTGGGAAAATGGATGTTTCTCCTGAGGATATCACCTCCGCCAAAACCGGCGGCCCCGGCTTTATTAAATCTCGTACAGCATTTGGCTTAATGGCCTTTGGCAAGGGGGCATACGCAGGCCATGCATTTATCATATTACGCGGTACGAAGAAGACCTTCCCTGCCGACATGCTGACAAATATGAACTTGGCGGTCACTCGTTCAACCCGCGGTCACTTAGTTCATGATGGTTTCTATCAAGCTTTTTTATCCATGAACGATGATCTGGAATCTTTTATTGCTCAGTTCGCCTCTCATAAAACCCACACAGTCCATTGTATTGGCCATAGCTTAGGTGGTGGCTTAGCGACCTTGTGTGCTGAGTACCTAGAAGCCAATACCACTCTTAAGCCTTATCTTTATACCTTCGGTGCGCCACGCGTTGGCATGGCTCCGTTTGCGACCAGCTTAACCAATGGATTAAGTAATGAACGAATGTATCGGGTTTATCATCGTACCGATATTGTTCCATGTGTACCGTTTTGGCCATTTATGCACGCCCCGTTGGGTAACGATACTGTTCATGATTATTTTCAACCTAGTGCCGGTTCGTTTCCTGCTTTTGAGATGCATGAGATGGCTGAGTATGTAAAAACTATTGGTAAACAAGGTTGGTCTGAACTTCGAGGTAAGCGTAATGAGCAGTTCGACGAAGCAGGAATTAAACGGTGGGTTAATAATAAAGCCCCGGTTAGTTTTAACGTCACAAATTTAGAGTGGTTGGACAAAGCGATTAACTTTGTAGTTAGTAAATGTTTAGAAGGGCTCGGCATGTCGATCGCTAATGGACTGTCAGCTACGTTTACGCTTATGGATCGACTTGTTTATATTCTAGGTAAGGGGATAAACCTAGCTCAAAACATATCTGAACTGGTGCTGGGCTTAATTCGTAAAATGATGTCTATGCTTGGAATGAAGCCAGTTTTAGAAAAAGCTGACGCTACGTATGCTTTTATTACTCGAATTTTCCAGCAAATGTCAGCACGAGTTGCTGTTCATTGCCAGAAAGCATTAGATGCTGTTTTGGTGAATGGCAAAGGTATGTAATCAAGCCAGAGATTTCACTCTGGCCTGTGAGTGGTTGAAAGCTTATTAAGCCGCTGCCGCTGTATCTTTGATTTTCTGTACCATCGCTCGTAAGCCATTGCCACGTGTTGGGCTTAGGTGTTTAACCAAGTCCACTTGCTGGAAGTAGCCCTCAATATCAAAGGCGAGAATGTCTTCCGGTGTTTTGTGGTTATAAGCTGCGAGCACCATGCCTAATAATCCACGCACTATGTGGGCGTCTGAATCGGCTTCAAATAACAGTACGCCGTCTTTTAATTCGTGGTCAATCCACACTTGGCTTTGGCAGCCGCGTAATAAAAAATGTTCGTTTTTCTTTTTATCATCCATCGCGGGTAATTCTTTACCTAGGTCAATAATGTATTTGTAGCGTTCTTCCCAATCATCAAAGAAGCCTAAGGTGTCGATGATGTCTTCGCTGGTAATTTCAGTACCAAAGGTGTTTTCTGTAATGCTCATAATTGCTCCTCTGGGTCTTTATAGACTTTCAATAAAACGACGAATTCGTTGGGCCGCTTCAATACATTCTGATGTTTCTGCCACGAGCGCCATACGAATTCGGCCTGCACCAGGATTAATGCCATCTACCGTGCGCGATAAATAAGAGCCTGGCAGTACGGTGACGTTTTGCTGTGCGAACAGTTGTTGCGCAAACGTCTCTTCATTGATTGATGTTTTTGGCCATAAATAAAAGCTAGCGTCGGTTTGTTTTACATCAAGTACAGGTTGCAGGGTCTCTAATACAGCGCGGAATTTTTGTGTGTATTGGGTGCGGTTATCAATGACGTGCTGTTCATCATTCCAGGCCGTAATGCTGGCTAATTGTGTATGAACTGACATGGCGCAACCATGATAGGTTCGGTACAGCAGGAATGGCTTAAGTAAATCTGCGTCGCCAGCAATAAAGCCAGAACGTAGGCCCGGTAAATTAGAGCGCTTTGATAATGAGTGGAAAACGACACAGCGTTTGAAGTCTTTGCGCCCCAGTAATTCGCACGCTTCCAGCAAGCCTATAGGTGCCTCTGCTCCTTCAACAAATATCTCTGAGTAACATTCATCACTGGCGAGTATGAAGTCGTGTTCATCGGCGAGAGTAATAAGCTTTTTAAAGTCTTCCAGCTTTAATGTCGAACCGGTTGGGTTGCCCGGTGTGCAAACAAACAATAATTGGCAACGCTGCCAGATATCCGCCGGTACGGCATCGTAATCTGGATTAAAGCCATTTTCTTCTAAGCAGGGTAAGAAGTGTGGCTCAGCACCAGAAAGGTAAGCTGCACCTTCGTATATTTGATAAAACGGATTTGGGCAAACGACCAATGGTTTGTCTTGAGAGCGATCAACCGCCGCTTGAGTAAAGGCAAAGATGGCTTCACGAGTGCCGTTAACCGGAATGACTTGAGAAATAGGGTCAACATGTTCAAGTGTAAAACGTCGTTCCAGCCACTGTGCAATAGTATCGTTGAGCTCAGGAAGCCCTTTGGTCGTCGGGTAGTTTTCTACACGCTGCAATTCGTCGCGGAGCGTGTTGAGAACAAACTCTGGTGCAGGATGCTTAGGCTCACCAATGGATAGGGCAATGTGCTCCAACTCTGAAGGCGGTGTTACGGCACCTTTCAGTTTGGCCAGTTTTTCAAAGGGATACGGCTGGAGTTTGCTCAAATCTGGGTTCATCGTTGGATCGCTTCTGTTACTGAAATAAGTGCTACTGGAATAAGTGCTACTGGAATAACCGTCACATGAGTGATGATTATAAAGACTATATTGAAGGGGCGCACGGATTAGGGAGTGGAAACAAAAAAGCCGGTATCGCTGGATACCGGCTTGATGTAGAAGTGTCTTCTGCTTATTTAGCTTTGCCTTCTAGGCGAGCGGCAGCTTCACGTAGCTCTTTGGCAACCATTTCTGAAGCGTTTGCTTTGTGTGCTTCTTCAGATTTAACCACGGTATCAAGCTGTTTGATTACTTCTTCAAGGGCTTCTTGGCTCTCTTCTACGGCCTCTAAAGCTTCAACAGCATCTTTCGCTTTGTCCAGTGCTTTGCTGGTTTTTGCACGTAGGTCAGCGTAAGAGGCTTCTAGGTCAGAAGTTACAACTTTCACTTCTTCAGCGTGATTAGTTTCTACAACTTCTACTGTTACTTCTTCTTGCTGTTCAGGCTCGTCGCTGCAGCCTGCTAGTAGTGATACTGAAATAAGTGCAGAGGCTAGCAGAGTATATGATTTCATGATGCTTCCTTTTTTATCTTATGAATTAAGAATGTATTGATTGAATACGTGAAACGTCAAAGATTATACATAGATGAACTTTGTGTTGAAGAGCTGTTGAGCGCCATTGTCGGTATTATTAGCTCATTGTTTTGATTGAAGTCATCCAATTGTTAGGCAATATATCTTGGGCACCTCTGAATAACTCAGTCATGTAGCGTGTGAGTGCGGTAGTGCTTCAGGTCGAGGTGTTGATCGAAGGTAATGACGAGTCCTTGCCAAGATCAACAACAATGAGATGAAGTGTCTTATATTGTCAATACAGCCCACGCCCATCACTACCAATAAACAGGGGCTTTCATCGCTGCGTTATTCAGAGGTGCCCTTGGTTGATGGGATTTGTTCTGGTGTTTCTCATAGGTGAAAAAAAGCCCCGAGTTGCTTGCGCAAACGGGGCTTTTACACTGTTAAAGCAATTTAACTTAGCAATTTAACTTAGCAATTTACTGTAGCAAATGTGCTTAGTTAGATGTTTCAACAATACGCTGCATGTCAGTCATGTAACCACGAAGTTCCTGGCCAACCCACTCAACTGGGTGGTTACGGATCAATTCGTTGATTTCGATCAAACGCTTGTTATCAACAGAGTTTGATTTAACTTTCAGGCCTTTACCGATCACGTCAGTATTGATGTGCGGCATGAACTTCTCGCGTAACAATGGCACTGCCGCGTGTGAGAACAAGTAGTTACCGTATTCTGCAGTATCAGAAATAACCACGTTCATTTCGTACAACTTACGACGGGCAATAGTGTTAGCGATTAACGGAGTTTCATGGAGAGACTCGTAGTATGCAGACTCTTCAACGATGCCACTCTCAACCATAGATTCAAACGCTAGCTCAACGCCCGCTTTGATCATAGCAACCAGCATGATGCCGTGGTCGAAGTATTCTTGCTCGTCGATTTCAACGTCTGACGCTGGTGCTTTTTCAAAGCCAGTCGCCAGCGTTTCTTCACGCCAAGTCAGTAGGTTTTTATCATCGTTCGCCCAGTCAGCCATCATAGTAGCTGAGAATTCGCCTTCAATGATGTCAGCCTGATGCTTGCGGAACAATGGACGCATCAGTTCTTTTAGGTCTTCAGCCATGTCGAAAGCAACCACTTTCGCAGGGTTAGACAGACGATCCATCATGTTAGTGATGCCGCCGTACTTAAGCGCTTCAGTGACAGTTTCCCAACCGTACTGGATCAACTTAGCTGCGTAGCCTTCGTCGATGCCGTCTTCAACCATTTTTTCGAAACCAAGAATCGCACCGGTTTGCAGCATGCCACAAAGGATGGTCTGCTCACCCATAAGGTCAGACTTAACTTCAGCAACGAAAGACGATTCCAAACAACCTGCGCGATGGCCGCCAGTACCGGCTGCCCATGCTTTCGCGATGTCCCAACCTTCACCTTTAGGATCGTTTTCTGGGTGAACTGCGATCAGTGTTGGTACACCGAAGCCACGCTTATATTCTTCACGTACTTCAGAACCTGGGCACTTAGGGGCAACCATGACAACGGTCAAATCTTCACGAACCTGCATGCCTTCTTCAACAATGTTGAAGCCGTGCGAGTAACCCAAGCAAGAACCTTCTTTCATCAGAGGCATGATCGCAGTAACAACAGCAGTGTGCTGCTTGTCTGGCGTCAGGTTCATAACTAGGTCAGCAGTAGGAATCAGTTCTTCGTAAGTGCCGACAGTGAAGCCGTTTTCAGAAGCGTTTTTCCAAGACTGACGCTTTTCTGCGATAGCAGCCGCACGTAGAGTGTAAGAAACATCTAGGCCAGAATCGCGCATGTTCATGCCCTGGTTTAGGCCCTGAGCACCACAACCAACGATCACGATTTTTTTGCCTTTCAGGAATTCAGCTTCTGAAGCGAATTCTGAACGGTCCATAAAACGACAACGACCAAGCTGATCCAGCTTTTGTTGTAGGTTTAGGGTGTTGAAGTAGTTAGCGCCCATCATATTCTCCTTCTTGTGAAAGCTGCCTGCATCGCCCTGACTGTGTTGCTAGTTCACTGTGAGTGCTCACTTATTACAATAAGCTCCGCGCTCCCACTGAACTAGCGCCTTGTCAGGCCTTCTTCGCCGACGCTTTCGGGTAGATTTAAGTAAAAATTTCGCTGGCATGATAGGGGAAGAATTACGTTGCGTAAAATGCTATATTTGCGTCATCTTGTTGCAATATATGCAACCTAATATCAGTCTTTATATATAAGTAGATAAAGTCGATGGATTACAAAGACTTGCGGATTTTCCTAGCGGTATCCGCAGCGCAAAATCTGGCGCGAGCGGGGCAGGAGTTGCATATGAGTGCTTCGACTTTAAGTCGTCGCATTGTGCGAATGGAGGAGGAGGCGGGGGCTCAATTGCTGAATCGAGATCGTGGGCCACTAACGCTGACCCCGGCCGGGGAGTTGTTTCGTCAACATGCGGAGCAAACGCTTGCTGCATGGGAGGCTTTGCAATCGGCGGTTGATACGAATGTGAGCGACATGGAAGGTTCGCTGACCTTGTATTGCTCAGTAACCGCAAGTTATAGCTTTTTAGCTGATTTGCTCGCGCGTTTTCGTGAGCGCTACCCAAAAGTGGATTTACGCTTACACACAGGCGATGCAGCTGAATCGATCCCCCGTGCCGAGTCGGGCGGGGCGGATGTTGTCATTGCAGCCAGGCCGGAACAGCTGCCCGACGGACTGACTTTCCGAACTATGGCTTCGTCCCCACTTTTATTTATCGCGCCTCGTGCATTAGGGACTGTCCCTGAAATTGCACAAACCGAGATTGATTGGGGCAAGGTGCCCATGGTGTTGTCTGAGTCGGGCTTGGCACGATCACGGGTGAACCAATGGTTTACCGCGCGAGGGGTAAAGCCTCGTATCTACGCGCAGGTATCTGGCAATGAAGCCATAGTCAGTATGGTGGCGCTTGGGGTGGGTGTTGGGGTTGTACCTGAACTGGTTTTGCATAATAGTCCGCTTGCAAGTCGAGTACGTGTGTTGCCGGTTCGACCAGAGCTTGAACCGTTTGCCATTGGTTTATGTGCGCAAACGCAACGTATGAATGAACCATTATTGCAGGCGTTATGGACAACAGCCGTCCGCTAACATAGCGAGAAGCGCTGCTTTAGCCCATAATGTGAACCATTAAATCCAGATATTATCTAATGACAGCATTAGATTAGAAGGAAGCTGTAGTGAGTGATGAACAAGAAACGCCGGTATCTACTCCAGATTCGAACCCTGAATCTATCGTCGTAAAGCGTGACCGCAAAGGGATCTATCTCCTCCCTAACCTATTTACAACGGGAGCTTTGTTCTCCGGTTTTTACGCTGTTGTTGCTGGCATGGATGGCAATTTCGAAAACGCCGCCATCGCCATTTTTGTGGCTATGGTGCTTGATGGCCTAGATGGTCGTGTAGCACGCATGACTAATACCCAGAGTGATTTTGGTGCCGAGTACGATAGCCTGGCGGACATGGTGTCATTCGGTGTGGCACCTGCGTTGGTGGCTTTCAGTTGGGCGTTACAGGACCTAGGTAAAATTGGATGGGTGGCTGCCTTTGTATATTGCGCCGGTGCAGCGTTGCGCTTAGCTCGTTTTAACACGCAACTGGCCGTCGCCGATAAAAATTATTTCACAGGCTTAGCTAGCCCTGCGGCTGCCGCGATTGTTGCCGGTAATGTTTGGGTATTTTCTGAATCAGGCACCTCGGGCGCAGATATCGCTTGGTGGATGGCGATTATCGTTCCTTTGACTGGGCTGCTGATGGTAAGTAATTTTAAATATCATAGTTTCAAAGGCCTAGACCTTCGTGGCAAGATTCCTTTTATTGCTTTGTTGGCCATTGTTCTGGGGTTTGCCATTGTTTCTATCGATCCAGCCTTAATGCTGCTAGGCGTGTTTTTATTGTACGCATTAACAGGGCCTGCACTTGCAGTGAAAGAAAAGTTATTCGATTAACGACAGAATAGAAAACGTGATGAAAACTCAAAAGCCCGGAATCACTACCGGGCTTTTTTGTCTGTCACTCATGAGATGCTTTTAAGACATAATGTCTGGAGATGTTTATGAATATTCGCTCGCGCTTTGGCCGTCATACTAATAACAGAATTGCGCCCTCCGAAATTACCCCTAAAGAGACGTATTTAAACCGTCGGTTATTTATGAAAGGTGGCCTAACCTTGGCCGCTGGCGTTTCGGCCATCAATGCACAGGCCTTAGTCACTGCAGAAGGCGGCTCAGAATTACCAAGTGGGCCTGAGTGGTTAGAGCGCCAAGTCATCAAAGCCAGTGAAACCCCTTACGGAAAAGATGAAAAGCCAGCGCCCTATAGTGCAGCGACGAAGTACAACAACTTCTATGAATTTGGTACTTCCAAAACCGACCCCGCAAAAAATGCAGGAAGTTTAACTACTGACCCTTGGACGGTTGAAATAGAAGGTGAGTGTGAGGTCAAAGGAAAGTACGCACTCGAAGACCTACTAAAAGGCATCGACCTTGAAGAGCGTATTTATCGCCTTCGCTGTGTTGAAGCTTGGTCAATGGTGATTCCCTGGGTCGGTTTTCCTTTAGCGGATCTGATCAAGCGATTTAAGCCACTGTCATCGGCGAAATACATTGAGTTCGTTACCTTAGAGCGACCGAAAGAAATGTCGGGTCAGCGGTCAGCATTCTCTACCATTGATTGGCCGTATCGCGAAGGTTTGCGTATGGATGAAGCCATGAACCCGCTTACCATCATGGCGGTAGGCATGTATGGCGATGTATTGCCGAATCAGAATGGCGCTCCAATGCGCTTAGTCGTCCCGTGGAAGTATGGCTTCAAGAGCATTAAGTCGATTGTGAAGATTCGCTTCAGAGAAACCATGCCGGCAACTACGTGGAATGATCTCGCCCCACAAGAATATGGTTTCTACGCCAATGTGAACCCAGAAGTGAATCATCCGCGTTGGAGTCAGGCATCAGAGCGACGACTGCCCAGTGGCTTATTCAGTGCTAACCGAATAGATACGACGATGTTCAATGGCTATGCCGAAGAAGTCGCCTATCTATACAAGGGCATGGACCTTCGTAAGTGGTATTAAACTGATGATGATTAGTACAGGCCAGCGTCGATGGCTGTTCTTCATGTTTTCCGTATTGCCGCTTCTATATATAGTGCAAGCGGTGGTTCGAGTTCAATTAGGCAATTGGGAGCTACTTGGCCCTGAGCCGGGTAAGACCATCGTTCACTTTACGGGAGCGTGGGCCTTCAACTTACTGATTGCGACATTGTGTGTGACCCCATTGACGCGCTACTTAAAGTGGCGATGGCTCATGCCGCACCGCCGAATGCTCGGCTTGTTCTTCGCCTTCTATATAAGTCTTCATGGTATCGCATACCTAGCCTTCTTATTGGAATGGCATTGGGCCGACCTCGCGACTGAAGTGGTAGAGCGACCTTACTTGCTACTCGGTACAATGGCATGGCTACTTACTATGCCACTTATCATCACATCGACCAAAGGCTGGCAGCGGAAACTCAAACGACGTTGGAAAACATTGCACCAACTTATCTATTTGATAGCGCTCTTAGCAGCGGCTCATTATCTACTGCAGATACGCGCCGGGTGGTTTGAGCCTGTCTTATATGCTGTTATCACACTATTTTTACTCTCAACGCGTTTATTTCATAAAACTGCAAGAAAGTAGTTGACCCAAAATGCCTCATCTCTATAATGCGCCGCTCTTGATCGAGAACACTGCGAGACACCGGAAACGGCAATCACAGTCGATTAAGAAACCGGTAAAAAAGGTGTTGACGAAGTCTGAAAAGAACGTAGAATACGCCTCCCTGATCCGGACAAGAGACTCTTTAGGGTTTCATGTTAAATCAGGCAAGTGGTTGATTTTAAAGAAGTTTTTAAAATTAAATGCTTGACTCGGCTAAGTTCTTCTGTAGAATACGCCGCACTGACCAAGACGCTTTGAGTGACTTGGTTAGAGTCAAAATCGAAGAGTGTGTTTTGTTAGCCTCCTCGAAAAACTTTGAAAAAAGCGATTGACACAAGGGTTTGCTTCTGTAGAATACGCAGCCCGCTTTGAGAGAAACCTTTCGGTAAATCAAAGCAACGTTCTTTAAAAATTAAGCATTAAGTAATTCGTGTGGGTGCTTACTGAGATTGAGTGGAGACACTGAATAAACAAGTAAGAACTTACCGATATATCATGTATATGAAATGTTAGTAGTTTTATCTTGAGCAAGATTTAGATTGAAATTTATTTCAGTCGAAACTTTAAACTGAAGAGTTTGATCATGGCTCAGATTGAACGCTGGCGGCAGGCTTAACACATGCAAGTCGAGCGGTAACAGGGGGTGCTTGCACCCCGCTGACGAGCGGCGGACGGGTGAGTAATGCATAGGAAACTGCCCAGTAGTGGGGGATAGCCCGGGGAAACCCGGATTAATACCGCGTACGCCCTTCGGGGGAAAGCAGGGGATCTTCGGACCTTGCGCTATTGGATGTGCCTATGTCGGATTAGCTAGTTGGTGGGGTAAAGGCCTACCAAGGCGACGATCCGTAGCTGGTCTGAGAGGATGATCAGCCACATCGGGACTGAGACACGGCCCGAACTCCTACGGGAGGCAGCAGTGGGGAATATTGGACAATGGGGGCAACCCTGATCCAGCCATGCCGCGTGTGTGAAGAAGGCTTTCGGGTTGTAAAGCACTTT
>OJBO01000022.1_pt1 | contig 99139 bp, 99 predicted proteins | sample 1590461 | NCBI WGS metagenome assembly OJBO01 (sample SAMN05416836, study PRJEB24817) | seawater metagenome | isolation source: Sea water | place: Canada:Atlantic | collected 2013-07 | reverse complement strand
AAGCCGGATGCGCCGAGAAGAGAGGATCGTAAGGAGAAACCTCTCCTTGCATGGGCCGGGGGCGGAGCCCCGAAAGGGAGTTGAGTTTAAAAATTGTTTGAGAGCTGAGTTTTAAATAAACGCGATTAGATAAATTGAGCAGTCTGGAGTGATGCATATCACTCCAAAGTGTGGGACAGCAGTGAATTCATTGCCCTTTTTTGTGCTCAATTTTAAAGCGTTTCTGTTTGTAGAAATTAGGTGTTTAGAGGTAAGAGTTACACCGTAAAATTCTCAACACTTGAACTCATGCGTGTTGCATTTTCATTGAGTACATTGATTGATTGTACTAAATCTTTGGTGCTCGAATCGTTACTTTGGCTTAAGTTACGCGCCTCAGACAGGTTTTGGTTAATATCGTTAATCACCGACGTTTGTTCTTCAATTGCAGAAGCAATTTGCACCACTTGGTCTGTGATTCTTAATAATGACGAAGACACTTCACCGATATTCTGTTCAGACGTTTGGGCTGCAACCACTGTCGTACTAGCCGTTTCTTCACCCCCTTGCATGCTTGAAACAGCGCGCTGCACACCTGACTGTAAGCGCTCAATCATTTGGTTAATATCCCCCGTCGCTTGCTGGGTTTTTCCAGCGAGTGTGCGCACTTCATCGGCAACGACGGCAAAGCCTCGGCCTTGTTCCCCGGCTCGGGCTGCCTCGATGGCCGCATTTAATGCGAGTAAGTTCGTTTGCTCGGCAATGCCTTTAATCACATCAAGCAGAGACACAATATTGGTAGTTTCAGCTTCAAGTTCACGGATAACACTTGCTGCTTGGTTAACGCTTTGAGCAAGAGAGCCAATATCGGCCACAGCCGTTTGAAACTGGCTAGCGACTTCGCCGACTTTTTTGTCTGCACTGCGAGCTTCCTCAGTTACCTCGCTAGCCGAGCGACTGACTTCATCAATGGCCTGTTCCATTTCGCGATTGGCGGTCGTGACTCGGTCTAGCTCCGTTGCGAAGTGTGAGGTTAGCCCTTGGCTGTCGCAGGCACTCTTTTCTAACTGATGAGCGGTATTACTCACTTCGGAAGACATGGTTTGTATTGACCTGACTAAATCCTGCATACCTTGTAAAAAGGCGTTGAAGGATAAGGCCATTGCACCGATTTCGTCTTTGCCGACAATGGGTAAACGGCGGGTTAGGTCGCCTTCGCCACGGGCAAGGTTGTCCAGTGCTTGTGTCACTCGTTTAATAGGACGCAATACCAGAGGTGGCAACATAAAGATAAAAACGCCGATCACTAAGATGCAAATGCATGACAAGATAATTAAGGTTGTCACAATGGATTGTTGTGACGACTTATTTTGAGTGTGCAGCATGGCAGCGGATGCTGAAATATTTTCCCCTAAAGAGTCGAGTAAGGTACGCATTTCTTCGAACTCTAAGGCCAGTTCACCCGTGCTCAGGGTGGTCGCGTTAGCAAGGGTTGTTTGCCCGTTTATGGCTTGGTTAACTAAGGCTTCAGATTGTGGCCGCCACTGGGTAAACGACGCAAGAAAAGCGTCGGCCTTGTTGCGTATTTCTTGATTGACCGCCAAAGCACGAATATCGCTGATGCGTTTTTTGACTTGATCTAAGTTTTCAGTGTGCATCTCAATAAATTCACGGTCTCTATTGCCAGAGGCAATAGTGCGCTCAGCGATTTGAGCCTGATACAAGTCGCGGTCGGCATTGAGCGCTTTATCTAGAGCCGGAATGTAAGCTGATTCAATTTCATTGGCAGCCATACTGATCTGTTGAATAGAGGTTAGCTGGAAGATAGACAGCATGATGAGTAAGCCACCAACAATGATCATTGGAAGGCGTATTTTGTGCGAAAGGCTAAGATCAGACCACTTCATCGCGATCTCCTAAGGTATCTGTTAGATTTAGCTTAGTTCACTAGGCCATAACTGCCAGCACCGAACATACTTAGATTTAGTTGGAATTATGCATTTGAGTCGTTGCTGAGCAGGAAAATAGTTCGCGACGGTGTGTACTTTATTTTTTGTTTTTGAGGGCCCCTATGCACTTTCCTAAAGCCGACGATCAACAACAGGCTGATAACTGTCTATTAATGGCGCGAGGTGATGATATCTCGCCGCATTGGCTAGTGTACGAAGTTGCAAGAGACTTTTTGTCGGTGCCACGTACGTTTGCGGTCGTGGCTATTTACTCAGATTACGAGTTTGAGTGGCTCGAGGCCGAGGATATGGCAGAAAACGAACATGGTATCACTTCGGTGAATATTGAAGCTGGCGCGGAGCAGCCCTCAGGCCTCGATTGCTGGCGTATTACGCTGCCGCGAATGAAGCTTGATGTGTGGGGAAGTTTACAACTCAAAACCACCCTTTATGGTGCTGCGTCCGCTACTGAAGCGCTAATACGAGTGCTTAGCGCTGATGCTTTGGGTGCCGGTTCTGCTTTAAGCGAAGAAAAGTAACCGATTAGATGTCATCTGTTTTGGGCGTATCGACTGTGCTGTCTGAGTCATCAGGCTGTTCATTGATTTCTTGAATAGGTTCTTCCAAGAGAACTTCATCTTGCCTCGCTCTGTGCTCTCCAATTTGCCCCGCCGGGCGAATCACATGAAATCCGTACTTCGTTTTAATAGGCCCAATCCACGGGCTGCTGCCATCGTAGTCCAGTAGCGCTTGGTATAAATCGGGGGGGAGATCGTCGGCTTTGTGATGGCCACAATCGCCATTTTTTCGTGCCGAAGGGCAGGCAGAGTGTTCGGCGGCGAGATCTTCAAAGCGTGCGCCAAGTGTTAGCTCATTGAGCACATCTTTGGCCAATAACGGGCTTTTTAACAAAATATGATGCAGGGCGATGGTGGTCACGGCGACTTCCGAAAATTACGTAGACGCCTTGAGTATAGACCACCTTTCGCAGGGGGGATTAACGCTGTGGTAGGCGATGTAACGCCAGTAGTTGCCCAGAAATAATAGACAGTATGCAAAAGCTTAAGAACCACCAAAAACCGACAAGAAGTTCGGCCTGAAGCTCTGCGGTGGCTTTGGCGGTAAGGAACGCCACTAAGATGCCAACCACAAACACATCAACCATCGACCACTTGCTGATCGCAGCAACGATGCGCCAGCGCATCTCGGTTGGCCAAATCCAAGCAAACAAAATAGTCAGGCCTTTCAATACCGGGATGACGACACTAAAAGTCACGATCAATACTGCGACCAGTAAATACCCTTGCTCGTTGAGCGTTACGACGGTTTCCCAAATAGAGCGAGTTTCGTGGAATAGCTGGGTTTTTAAACCAAACACATTCACCGAAGCGCTGATGGTCATGATGGGCTCGGTAACGCCCGGCCATAAAATGACATAACTAGCAATCGCCAACAGCAAGCCTAAGCGCTGTGCCCAGGTTGAGCTTGCCCAGCTGTTTATTAATTGACTCATGCTTTGGCCTGCAACGGAAACTGATCAAATTCGATATTGCCATTGCCTTCACGCAACACTCGGCGAAGGTTGTGATGATTATCCACCTCAGGCGTTGCCAGTACATCGCGGTAATGCTCGCCAAAGCAGCCTAGGGTTTGCTCTTTGCTCATCTCTAATAGTTGGCTTAAGGCAAAGACTTTAGCGCTGCCTTGGTTTTGATCGGCTTGGTTAGGCACGTCGCCATTACGGAAGGCTGTTGGCGTAAATTCGTACCACGTTTCAACGAAGGCCAAGGTCTCTGCGAACATGTGCTCGTCAGTCGCGACAGAGGCTAAGAATTTCTTAGAGGCAGAAGAAAAATCAGACATAAAAGTACTCTCGTAAATAAAACCGCAATAAAGCCAGCAAGGTATCAGAAACTCGCGTTTGCTTCACCGGCAAAAGAGGCCGCTGCAACCAAAAAGTCACTTTCTTGGATGCAGCGAACAGAGATTACTCAGAGATTAACTTTTCGTACACCTCAACTGGCGTGGTTGAGACTGTAATTAACTCGCTAATAAAGCCTAGTACTTCGTCGCCCCAAATATCGTTGTGGCCATCCATGAGATCTTTGTCCACGGCAATATTCATATACGGGTTACGTTTAGTTGTACGCTCTTTGCTTACCAAATCGACCGTTGTGTAGACGTCCGGCTTGCTATTATCTGATGCTGACCAGTCAAAGTAGGCACGTTCAAGATCAAACTCCGTTGGGCTAGCCGAGGTTGCAGGTGCTAAGCGGTGCGTTTGATACGGCTCAAAGTGGCCGATGGTGGTGCGATTCGCTTTGCCTTGTGGCACTTCAATGGCTCGGCTGTTCGCCATGCTGGGTTTCGGGCATTCGTAGCGGTTCATTGTACGGTGGCGATCAAACATCGTTGAGAAAATACGGCCCGCAGGAAATGCCCACTTGGTAGCGTAATCACTCTCAGAGGTTAACACCGCCAGCTTGGGCAATTGCCCCGGAAAATACCCTCGGCATTTATCCTGAGACAACTCCATTAATGAAGAGAAACGCAGTGCCTCAAACGCAGGGTTCATTAAAATAACCATATCGCCAAAGCCATCCGCCGTGCTTTGGAAGTTTTTCTCGCCGTTCGAATTCACAAAACGCTCGGCTAAAATCTTTTGCAACGAACCAAACACCACCGCGCCACCAAAGCTATGACCAATCACCACTAAACGGCTGGTGGAGGGCGGCACGCCATCTTGGAATGTATTTCGTACATTCACCAACTCTTCCAAGCGTAATAAAGACTCAGTGACACCTTTGTAAGCAACCTCGTGTGCCGTCGCTTTACGATCCCAGAAGGTTAAGTGATTCACCACCGGAATCGCCAACGAATCACCGCGCCAACCAATATATACCCCTAATACAGGGCGACGGTCACGCTCATGCTTAACACTGGAGGCAGCTTCAGAAGCCGACACATTGGCTAGCATTTGGCGGAACTCCTGAATATTAGAATCCTCGGGTTTGGCGCTGTGATGCCAGCCATGAACAAAGGTCACTACGATAACGTCTTGCTGGCCTGCAAGGCGTAAATAGCTATCAATCACCGAATCTTGCTGTTCACGCTGACGCAACTGCCCTTGATCGTCGTATTCAATAAACCCAAGGCGGTATTCATTAACGGCATCGATATTACCGATTTGTAATGCGTTGTCTGCGCAGTCGCCTTCTTTTTGGTATGAACATTCTTCAGACAATTGGCTGCGATAAATGCCGTTGTGGCTACATGCCGCCAGCATAAATGAGGCGAGCGCTAATACAGAGAGCTTCTTCAACATGGTGTGTCCCTTTATGTTGTATCCAGTTATGTTGTATCCAGTGATGTTTTATCCCTTCGCGGTTGGCATGAGAGGGAATTACGAGAGAGTTTGTGCGATAGCTTACACGATAAGAAAAGGGCGGGGCTAGATGAGATAAAATATAGCTATATTGTTAATCCCCCTGATGTCTGAATAGACAAATCAGGGAGATAGCATCAAATGAAAATACCGGGTGCCGATGATTCCACGTGTTTAATTTATTGCATGATGTCAGCGACTATCGAGTCCATGCAACGCTCTGCCATTGCTGCGATCAATAACGACGGATTTGAGATTGTCGGGCCAGGAATAATTGAACCGTCTACCGCATACAGCCCTTCGTAGCCTTTCAGGCGGCAGTGCTCATCCGTTGCTAATCCAAGCGGAACGCCACCTAAGGGATGCAGAGTAACCGCTTGGCCAATGGCATGGTTGGTATCAGAAAAGCTTCCTAGCCCAAGTTCTTCAATATGCGTGAGAACTTCTTCAAAGCGGTCGTACACGTTTTTCGACGCATCTTCAGGCCAATGCAGATTAACAACGTTATCTTCGTCGTAATCAAAATACCCTTCACCCGACGGAACACCCAAAACAATGGTAAATAAACTGGAGCTACTTCCCGTTTTCAATGGCAGTAGCTGGATATTAATAGGCGCATTTGGATCTTCAAAGTCATAGGTTTTGATACTCGCAGGGCCACCGCCACCAAAAAAATCCGTTTCGTTATCGTTTTGACTTTGACGCATAGTGCCACCGTTGCCGTTATTTACCCATTTGGTGCCAAGGTGTTCGTTCAGCAAAGGTAACCCGCCTTGATGTTTGGCAGCGATTAATAACTTAGTTGTGCCAATAGAGCCTGCAGCCATAATGAGTTTTGGCGTCGTCACTTCGAGTGTACTAATGACGTTATAGTCTTGATCCGTTTTGGTAATATTTACTAAATACAATGCCTTGGTTGCGTCGTAAGCGATGTCGGTCACTGTGTGTAAGGCATGAACTTTGACTGAGCCAGTTGCTTCGGCGAGGCCTAAGTAGTTTTGTTCTTTATCCAGTGAGTTTTTAGCACCACTGTTGATACCAAACCAAACATCGCCATTGATAGTAGACGGAGTACGCTGCCCGTTGATTTCTTCTCGTACAGCATCCCAATCCATAATCATCGGTGTGTGTGACGAGCCTTTAATGATCGTCTCATCGTTAGGGTCAATCATTGGGTAGCCAGCATCGATCATAACCTGAGTATGCTCGCGAGAATTGGCGTAATACGGCGAGGATAAAATGTCTTCAGGGATGTATTCCGGCTGCAATACATTATTAGCGCGATTGAAGTAAACCGTACTTAGATCATGCCAAACATTATTAAGATAAGGCATGGCTTCAAGGTCATAGGCCATATCCCACATGGCACGAGTAGGAGGGAAGGTCTCGGCGTTATTGACTAAAGAGCCTCCACCCACACCAACGCCGACCATAATTGAAGTATTGTTGGCCGAAAAAGCTGGTGATAAATCGTACTCGTTAGGCGTTGACCCCATGATTTCAATGATGCCAGTGTCAACACGGTCACACGACTTGAACTGAAGCCATGTGAAAAAACAGTTTTTACGTAACCAAGAAGAGCGGGAATCACCGAATACACTCACAATAGAATCATAAGTCGCGAAGGTATTATTATCTCCCGAGGTGTCCGTGATATCCCAGCGGCGGCCTTTTTCATACACCACCGTTTCAACATCTGCTAAGCCTAGTCTCAGCGCTGCCACCGAGCCGCCATAACCACTGCCGACGATAACAGCTTCATGAAATTCTTGTTCGTGAGGTGGTGTATCCTGCCCTCCACAAGCGGCACATAACGCAGAAACGGTTAGTACAGATAGTAATTTATTCATAAAATCACACAGTTCTTATTATTAGTTTGAGAGTGCTTAAGCTAATACATTTAACAAGAACACCTCATTAAATAAGCTTGAGTATCAAGTGGATTAGCGTATTTGGTGGCTATGTCCAAATGTATGAGTATTTTCTAGACAGGGTCTAAGTAATACAAGGACCTATATGAGCCACAGTGCTCGACACTATCTATGAATCATTCTATGTTAATACACAGCTCCACCCTCTAAAATAGCGTCATATCTATGTTCTAATGTTTCGGAGCAGTACAATGAACAAGCCGATGCCAGGCAGCGATGCCGTTTCAGATGATGTGTCTTCAAGAGAACACCTGACCGTTAAGCCAAACACGGGCGGCGTGATCGATTTACTCAACGCCGTGCACAGAAGCCATCTGCGCCTGAACGTAATGGCCGATCAGAAAGCCAATATTCTGATGGGGATCATAGGCATTATGTTCACCGTGGTACTCACAAAGCTCATGAGCTCTGAGTCATACTCGGTACATTTACAACTCATCTTGATAGTCTTTATCGCGCTAGAGTTGATCGCCTTTTCCGCAAGTTTGATGGTGATAGCCCCAAAATTTCACGGCAGATTCGCAATAAAAAATATTGAAGCGATGCCAAATCCATTCTTTTTTGGTTTCTACACAAACTTTAAAGAAGAAGATTATGTGGCTCATATGTTAGGTAGCATTGAAGATAACGAAAAAGCGAAAGCCCTGTTCCTGAAAGACATCTACCAGATGGGAAAAATACTTAAACGAAAATACAAACAACTGCGACGTGCCTACCTATTTGCGTTTCTTGGGGTGGCGATATCGTTAGTGCTCTTTATATTGGATGTGGTGGTGAATCTAATTCGCGGAGTGTGATGCGGCTTAATCGATGATCATGAGCCTAGATGCTGAGTCATGGTTTGATCAACATCACAATGTTTAATCAAAATACCTGCATGAAAACTACTGCATGGTATGTTTTGACTTTTTATATTTTTGAAACCAAGTGATTGAAAAATACAAAAGGCCGCCAACCAACGCGCTAGATAAACAGACGTTATGTAATGCATTTACAGATATTAAACCAAGAAAATAATTATCCGTGGTTAACGGAAAGAAAGGCTCAACATCAGAGTGCATCACACTATCTAAGAGCACATGACTGAATGTGCCTATGAAAGCGGACAGAAAAGAGACCCGCCATCTGATTTTTACATGCCAGTGCTTATTTAAACCGAAGACATACAAGCCAACTTCAGATAAATATTTTCCAGACAAGGCTGAAAATATAGCCAATAACGTAGCACCTATGTACGTATGAGAAAATCCGTGCAGATGCCCGTCACCTGAGATTAAAACGAGCAGTGGCTGAATATCCATCACAATCTGAGCCCAGCCAAAAACCATTAAGCTGAAACTGCCTTGGAGTAGGGCTTTAACTACAATTCCGGGGCCCATGTGAAATGGAGTAAATGGCATGTAATCTCTGTTTGTTGGGAATTAACGCCAGGCATAAAGCGCCCAATAAGCGTCGCTATAATATTTATCATTAAGTCTAACCAGCGACCCTTACAGGGTCGGATTTAATGCAATTGTTATGCATTAGTCTCGCTTTATTACCTTTAGGTCGGGCTCGCTATCAACATTAGTGTCACGCATGGCTTCCTTGCTACCACTAAGTAAGCCATTTTGATCAAAGTTCGTTTCAGGCGACAGAAGCTCCTTAGCACGTTTCTGCGCGCGTATCTTTCGCCATTCTTCATACTCTGGGGTGCCTTTGGGGGGACGTTTTTCTTCTGTCATGTGATATTCCTCCAACAATAGTTGCCGTGTGGATTGTAGGCAAAGCCCATGCTGACGTAATAAGCCCGAACCTGTTCATTTACAGGCTCCATAATTCTGATTTCGTGAGCCCCTATTTGTTCCGCATACTCTTCTAGAGCCAAAACAGTCAAGGGCAGAACCTTAGACCTGAGAGGGTGATTACTCGGTGCTGATTCAATGGAGTCGAGACGCAATCTTGATCCATTCCATGTAGGCCTCCCCATGGATACGGCGCACAGCTCGTGACGATGCCAAATAGTTAGCTCAAATCGCTTCGGATTGGTAAAAGAGTAAAGGTCGTATTCGCCTGTCCAGTCCCAGTCTAGCTGGCGAAGTGGGCTTAACTGCCAGGCTTTGGCTTGTATCAATGCTTTGAAATCTATCTTGTCGAATCTAACTTGATTCTTTAGTTCAACAGGTAAAGCCTCAGTTGCGGATATTCTCGCTTTCTCTCTATAGGATTCATACCTTTCTTCAGCCGACCTGTGGGTAGCTTTCATTAGAAGTCCTTTCCTTTTTGCAAAATATGTTCAAATTTCACGGGGCATTGATGCTTGATAGTAACTACTACATAACGCCCGCAGCAACCGGGGCTTTGTAGTGGAGCCGAAGGCGGAATGAAAAAGCCGTCGGCTTGCCTGCGATTGTTGGGCGATTCATAGTTACCATTTAGCAAGTTCATCCACCAGCTGCGGGTTTCTGGACATAAATGCCACGTATGATCTACCAAGTGACGTCAGTATGTAGTCACTACCTTCTTCAATCATTAGCCCATTACTCACAGGATAGGCCACATATTTTACCCAATCCCAATCGCGCAATGGGTCGCCAACCAGCTCTTTTATCGAAAGGAAATTATGCTCGGCGTCTTCTCTGCTAATGCGGCCACCATTGTTAGCCATTATTGAAAATAAGTTGAATTGAGAGCGAAACAAAACATTGTTAATGTCAAAGTATCGAATTGCGCTCCGAAGAAGTGACATTTCCTGAGATAGCAAATCGACAACTTCTTCCGAATTGATATCGAGAGCGGCGATATGTGCTTTTATCCCCGCGTGTATATCTTCACTAAATTCCGTTTTATGTTCTTCGTGCCGCTGCCGGATAGCCTCTAAGCTCATATTCTCTGGCAAATTAACGGCGCTACCACCGGAACCCCCAAGAGCTTCTAAAGACTGATGAGCGGCGACAAATTTCGCTGATACTCCAGATGCAGACGCAGAAAGCTCTGAGACTGTATTTTTAGAAAAGAATTTTTGAAGAGATTCAAATATGCCAGCACGAAAACGAATTCCGATGACCAACACCGTTATTGGCCATGCAAGGGCCTTGATCAGCTCTACTACTAGGCCAGGTGTCCAGCTGCACAAATTTTCTTCCATGTGATCTCCTATCGCCTAACAGTTTATTCATGTGCATGCGCGTTTGCACACTTCGCTTCCTTTCTATGTTTCGAGAATAACCGCCTATCAAGATTAAGAAAAGTGCCTCTTACGGCACGAATGGCCGGTGTGTAAATACGCATACGCGTTTACACACCTTCTACTTCTTTACAAATGGCACACTATCACTCTTTTAATATTTTTAACCTTTTGGTTTATAAGTTGTTTTCAAATTAGTTGGAGTCAAAACACGCATGCGCGTTTTACCGCTGGAATATAAACGCGCATTGATTCTTGTAAATCCTTAGATATACTGTTTATCTATACAGTGTATTTTATTGCAAGGGGCATGCTGTGAATTCATGCGTTGATGATGCCACTTCTAACGATTCTGACTCTGATGTTAAGGCGCAAGGCCGCAAGGTCTTACATATTGATTGCGACTGTTTTTTTGCCGCCGTCGAGATGCGTGAGCAGCCCCACTTAAAAGATAAGCCCATCGCGATTGGTGGTGAGTCTGATCGTCGTGGGGTGATCGCGACCTGTAATTATCCGGCGCGTCAGTATGGTGTGCGTTCAGCTATGGCGACTGCTAATGCTCGGCGTTTGTGTCCTGATTTGATTTTGCTGAAGGGGCGTATGGCTTTGTATAGCCAAGTGTCGGCTCAGTTGATGGAGATTCTGCGTGATTTTTCGCCGCTGATTGAGCAGGTATCGGTGGATGAAGCTTATTTGGAGTTACAGCCGGAGCAGCAAGCCAGTGAGGTAGCACGTGATATTCGCGAGCGGGTGCGTAACGAGTTGGGTATTACGGTGTCGGTGGGTGGTGCACCTAATAAGTTTTTGGCAAAAGTAGCCAGCGATTGGAATAAACCCGATGGTCAAAAAATGATTCCCCCTGAACGAGTCGATGAGTTTGTACGGGTGTTGCCGGTGGGCAAGATCTCGGGGGTTGGGCCTGCGTTTCAGGGGCGCTTGAAGGCGGTAGGCATTGAAACCTGTGGCGATGCCAGAGGTTGGGATTTAAAAGAGCTGGTGCGTCGTTTTGGGCGCTCTGGGGTGTTGATCTATCAGCGTTGTCGTGGGCAGGACAATAGGGTGCTAAGTATGGAGCGTATTCGCAAGTCGGTGAGTGTGGAGCGCACTTACGCGAAAGATTTACAGCGCCAGGATGAGTGTTTGGCTGAAATCCCGGCCTTGTATGAGCGCTGGCAAGAGCGTATTGCTCGCACGCCGTGGCAGGCGGAGGCGTTAGCGCCGTTTGTGAAAGTGAAGTTTGATGATTTTACGCAAACAACGTTAGCCGATGTAACTGAGCTAGCGACCCCGGAGGGGTTTGGTCGTTTGTTAATGCAGGCTTTGCAGCGTGAAGATAAGCCCGTGCGTTTATTGGGAATTGGTGGGCGCTTCCCTCAGGTGAGTGAGCAGCAATTAAGTTTGTTTTGATGCGTTTATTATTTCTTTTAACTGCCCATATTAAATAAACGCAGCAAACATACCTGCTGGAAACAACAAGATAGACCCCCAGCTGATCGAGACACCTAATACGGCTCCCACGATAACGTCAGTGGGGTAGTGCATACCTAAAACCACTCGTGATAATGCAACCAAAATGGCGAAAGGCACGACGACGTACATTAGTGGTGGATAAGCCCATGAGAATAATACCGCGAAGTTGACGGCGTTCATGGTGTGGCCAGAAGGAAAACTGTATTTATCCAATGGCGCGGTGTGCGCGTGAATATCCGGAAAAGATATAAACGGGCGCTGGCGTACTAGGCGATTTTTTAATTGGCTGTATATCAGTAAGCACACTAATCCGGTGACGGTGATGTGAGCTAAATCGAATAAGCCCACTAGTTTCTCTGGGCTTTCGAGTGCTTTTAATAACGGCAGGGCTAAGGCTAATGAGTACCAAAATACGCCGTCACCTAAACGGCTAACGCTTTTAAAAAATAAGCGTATCGCTCGCATGTGGCCCATGCGGTTTAAACTTTGGCACAGTGTTAGCTCAAAGTGATCCGCTTTGCGGAACAGAAACTCGGCTCTTGCTTGGCGCTGTTTGAGTACGTCCATGAGAAGTAACCTCTATGTGTGCAGTATTTAAGGTGTGTGCAGTGCTCTGGCTTAAGTGCTGCAAAAATTCGTCGATGATGCTGTCCCAAGAAATATCACTCGCGGTTGCGCGTGCATTTTGGCGCAAGGTTTTTAATAAATTAGGCCGTTCAATGAGCGATAACGCGGCTCTGATAAAGGCAGCTTCATTACCAAAGTCTGCCAGCATGGCGCTGTGTTCGTGTTGGGTGTGTTCGTGGGCGGCGGCGTAATCAAAGCTGACCAGTCCCAATCCACTGGCTAGGGCTTCTGTTACAACGTTGCCAAAGGTGTCGGTCAGGCTTGGAAATAAGAAGATGTCGCCACTGGCAAAGTGGGTGGCTAGGTCGTTATCGCGTTGAATGCCCGCAGCAATCACATCTGGGTGGCGCTGACGTATGCCTTCCAGTTCTGGGCCATCGCCTACAAGTACCAAGCGGATGCGGTCGTCTTGGTTTTTTAGCGCTTCGTAGGTACGTACTACGAGTTGTAGGTTTTTCTCCGCCGCAATTCGGCCAACATATAACAGCACTAAATCGTTTTCTTTTACGCCCCATTCTTTACGGAGTTCGGCACTGCGTTTTTCGGGTGAAAAGCGTTGGCTGTCTACGCCGCGAGCCATCACGCGAACTCGCTCAAATCCGTGAGAGGTGAGTTCATCCGCTTGTTGCTGTGTCGGCACTAAGGTCGCTGCGGTGCGGTTATGAAACCAACGCATGTAGCGATACCCCAGGTTGGAAATAATGCCTAGGTTGTAGTGCGCACTGTATTGGTGAAAGTTGGTATGGAATCCACTGACGACGGAGATCCCTATTTTTTCTGCGGCCTTGGTGGCTGCCCAACCTAATGGGCCTTCGGTGGCGACATAAATCGCCTGCGGCTGAAAGTGTTGTATGGCGTTGCGTACGCGACGGTAATAAGGCAAACCAAACTTCATTTCTGGGTAGTTTGGAATGGGTAAGCCCGGAAGCGTTAATGTGTCTGGCTCGTTGGTATCGTGTTTATGTTGGCGCGGGCGAATGATCTGTACTTGAATCCCGCGAGCACGCATGCCTGACACAAGGGTCGAGAGGGTGTGCGCTACGCCGTTCACTTCGGGGGCGTAGGTTTCGGTAACTATGGTGATGCGTTGAACTGGTAATGACATAGCAATGGGGCCATTTAAACTGCCGATGCTAGTTACTTTGCGCTTGTAATATGACGGAAATGTTTCAAAGCGGTGAAGCTATGATGACGACCAAGCGTTTTCTTGGGTGAGAGTTTTTAGAGGGGAAAATAATGAGTAGATCCTAAGGCGGCGGAGCCGCTCTTAGGAGGTAAGCTTATTGGTATTTTAAGTCTGTCTTTGTGTTGCTTATCTTCGGCCTATTTATCTTCGCGTCTATTTACCTTCGCGTCTACTTTCCTTCACGATAATAAGACGGCGCATTTTGTGTCCAACGGCGGAAGGCTTTACGGAAGTTGGATGGGTCGCTATAACCGACCAAGGCGGCAATTTCTTCAATAGGCAGATTTGAGCTGCGTAAGTATTCAATCGCCATTTCTTTGCGCACTTCATCCAGAATACGCTGATAAGACGTGCCCACATCTTGCAGGCTGCGGCTTAGCGTTCGTGTTGAGGTCGCTAGCTGGCTGGCGACGTCATCAACCGGAGGAAAGTGCCCCGGGTTGCTCAGCAATATGCGGCGTACTTTTGCGATGATGCCTTCTTTAGGCCCCATACGGGTGAGAATCTCTTCACACTGGCTTTCGGCCATGGCGGCGGTTGCACGATCAGCCATCACTAATTTGAATTCGAGTACTTCGTTGTCGATTAAAAACTCGGTACGAGGTTGATCGAATAAAATCGGGCAGTCAAAAAACTCGCGGTAGCGCTCGGAGTAATTTGGCTCAGGGTGATTCATGTGTACTTCAACCGGCTGCGCTTCGTAGCGGCCAGTAAGAAAGCGTGCCAGCGTTGAAAACGCAGCAACAAATACGTCGCAGATCATGCGGTAGATATGATCAAACGGGATATGGCTGGTCAGGCGCACCGCTGACTTTTCTCCCATATCAATGACTTCAAAGGTAAACGCAGGATCAACCAAAGTGTGGTATTTCATACCGAGTTCTAGTGCACTGCGCAAATCGGCACAGCTAAGTACGGCATAGCCAAGCATACCAAACTGATTGATATTAATGGCGGCACCAAGGTCTAGGCCGGCGCTGTCGTCAGGGTAATGACGGATCAGGTTTTCGCCGAGAAAAAGCATCTGCTGATATGTCAGCCGTGCCGAAGGGTCGTCAAGTACGTCGGGATTGATGCCTGTATTTTTTAACAGGTCGTCTCGACTAATACCTTTATCTTCCCCTACTTTCAGCATGGTTGCCGGTATGTTCACCGGTACCAGTGGGTCGGTAAGACTCCAGGTGCCTCTGATCATGGGATATCCAGTTTGTTGTTATGCAGCCTTCAAGAATGACAGGCTTTTAAGTTAAAACCAAGCCGGTGTAATTCTATCACGGGCAAGGGGGTAGCGTGTTCATTATCGCCACACCATACTATAAACAGGGCATTTAACGCCATATCGGAATGTAACTGAATGTATCATTGATTCCGGAAGCCATGTTTGTGGGTGCTAAGGTACCGCCCAAACTCGGTTAGCTGGGTGCTTTTATGTTGCGTCATTAGTGTGAGAATCAGACGATTTATGCGTTTGTTTCTTTTGTGGGTAAAGAAAAACGCATGTTGGGGCCGATCAGGTAGCGCACCGGTATGAGTGGCGTGGAATCCGCACTGATGAAATAGCTGGGTCAGGATGGTGGCACTGTCTTTATGTAATAAGAACCACCAATATTTTGCGCGTATACGCTCTAACGGTTCAGGTTTGATTGTTTCAACCAGTACGTCAGCGGATAGCGATATATCGCGTTTATGAATAGCGGCATAACGCAGTAGGCTTAATATGGGGCTGTCAGCCGCGAGTGTTTGCGCTTGAACACGGCCATCCCATTCTCGATATACCAACGGCATTTGGGGTGGAATGGCGGCTCCGGCAGCCTCAAATTCGCTACTCGACTCATACTCTATAAGTTCATCATCCGCGAGGGTGGCTTCGCGAAGGGTCGTATAACTTTTATATTTTTCTGGAAGTTCTAACGCCCCTGTGAGCCGCAATAATGACATTTTTCGGTTGAGCGGTTTATGAAGTGCCAGCTTACTTATGTCTTTTGCGAGTAAGTGCCATTCTGCTGGCCCTTGGTAGAGTGTTTCACTCGCGTATTTAAGGCCCTGCTCTAAATCAAACCAGTGCTCCGCATGGCTAGTCAGTGGATTAATCGTAGGGCTCTCAGGTAGCTTTTGCGTGCTTATGATTTGGCTGGCGTACCAGACAGGCGCTATCCGCATCAGCATGTAGCTAACCCACTGTTCTAGCTTGTCTAGCGGTGATGAAGTCATAGCTTATTAAGCACTGCCTATTTTCTTAAAGCTGTATCTTCATTTAAGCACCTTCTTGGGAGTTGTGCTTAGACTGCTTTTGGGTGCCGCTCTGCTGATATACTGTCGCGAATTGTTAGGAGAGGTGTGACATGGCTGACGTTTATATTCCTGTGGGCAGTGTTTCAGGAACGGCAACCGCAGTTGCTGTTGCGTGTGCTAAGGCATTAGAAGCGGCGGGGCACAAGGTAACGGTTGATCAAGCAGCGTCCGTGGCGGCGCTAAATGCAGGTAATTGGGATGCGGTATTGGTGGTCACATCGACCACAGGGCGGGGGGATATCCCAACCAATTTGGCGCATTTTTATGTGGAATTAGAAGCACAATTTCCGTTACAAAATGATCGCCCGTTTGGGGTGATTAGTTTAGGTGATAGCTCGTACGATCAAACGTTTTGTAATGCCGGTGCATTAATGGAAGAGCGTTTTTACCAACTGCAAGGCAAGGCCCCTGTGCCGCGTGTCACAATTGATGCGACAGAAACACAAACTCCAGATGACGATGCGTTGTTCTGGTTGCAAGAATGGATGTCAGCGGCGCTGACATCCTCTTAAGCTATTTGTTTGCGTTAATACTAAAAACGAACACTGACGGCAAATTGCGTGGTGATGTTACGGCGCTCAATGCCTTCTGGCGGCTTGCTGTCCCAGCGAGCCTGCCATTGCCAGCTGAGGTCGGTATTGCTGGCTACTGGTACGCTGTACGAGAGGCGACCAAGTGCGCGTAAATCTTCGGTGTCATCGATGGACGGCTGTAAATACACAGTGCCTGCCAGTTTGCCTAAACCAAATGGTGTTTCGCCATGGGTGTATAGGTTAGCACGTGTGAGCTGAGCTTCGATGGCGCCGTCGCCATTAGTTTCTTCCACTTGCTCGTGAAACAGACCAACGCCTTGGCGTATTAGTTGAGTGGGTTGCCAAAAATATTGAAAGCGCACCCCTGCACCCGCTAGAAAGCGGGATTGCAAGGCGGCAAACGGATCACGCTCATATTGCAGAAAAGTCTCTTGTCCAAAGGTTTCGCGATAATGGCGAACATAACGCAGATGAGAAAAGGTCGTGTCTGTCACGCTGTCATCGTTCACGGATTCGTAAGTGCGTGCATACCAACCAAACACTTGATGATCGGTATTTTGCCAGCCAGTGTTTAAGCCGAGATTCCAATTACGTTTTTTGCTATTCCCTGAGGCTGCATCAAAACCGGCGTTGATACTGGATGCCCAACCATCCGCACTTTGATTGCGGCGCTTAGCTTCAATATCGGTAATGGCATTAACTTGTAAGGGGATAATTAGCAGAAGTAGGGCGCGATACATACGGGCCTCCGTCGTAAAGTGGAGGCGCATTATATCATTAATGGGGTCGTGCTGAGTCTATGTTGCTGAACAGTGTATGCAGTTGTTGGATTTGTTGGCGTTGGCTGTAGCTCGTACCGGGTTCGGCTGACGCTTGGTAGGCTTTATCGACAATCGCTTTTGCATTGATGGTGTTGTCACCGTCTTCAATATCTCGCCGTGCTGTATGAACCAAGCTCAGTGCGCTGATGCCGACACGATCAATGAGTCCAAATTCTTCTAAACGATTTTGAAACGCTTCCAGCTGTTCGGGAGGTAATTCACTAATATTGAACTCTGCAGCTACAGCGCTCACCATGACGGCTCGGTTTGAAACTTCATACAGACCTAGGCTGTTATCTGTGGATGCTTTTTCGACGTCAGAAATGGGAGCCGTGGCTTCTGCAGCAGAGTTTTTAAGCTCTGATGGGCCGGGTTGGTTTTGCAGGTAGTTGGTTAATGCATTGAGTAGCATATAAGTCTCCTAAGCTAATTACTTATTAGCAGACCTTGTGCCAACTTTTAACTATCTGTTTTTAAAGGAGTTTTTAATCTCAGCTACGTAAGTGCGGCAATCTGTGACCGTCAAAAACTAAATACTGACGGTATAAATTTGCCCATGGGCGGTTTCTGCTGTGTCGCTGGCGAAATTGTTACACTTCGGGTCAGTATGGCTTGTGTGGTACGGACGTACTTCATTACTGTTCATATTTTCGACATAATGCCCGCAGAAGCTGCGGAGATAGCATATGTCAGAACATCAGTCTGATAATAAAGGTGGCGAGCCATCACAATTAAAATATCGCGGACGCCGTGCGAGTCGCGAAAAAAGTGAGCAACGCCGCCGTCAAATTTTAGAAGCCACGATGCGTATTATCGTCCGTGATGGTGTACGTGGGGTGCGTCATCGTGCTGTTGCCGCTGAAGCAGAAGTCCCTTTGGCTGCGACCACATATTACTTCAAAGATATTCATGAATTGATTGCCGATGCTTTTACTCTATACACCGAGTGGGCGCTGGATTACGTGAATCAATTTGCCGCCGATTTTCGGATTACGGCCCATGACATACGTGAAATGGATTTAACCGATCGTGCTCAGCAACTGGAAGCGATTGAGCGTTTAGTGGAAAAGCTTGCGGGTTTTTGTCGTGGCAAGCTAACGGAAGATACACACATGTTGATCAGCGAACAGGCATTTCGGTACGAGGTGTTTGTTGAGGATCGAGTGCGACGCTTAGCCATAATGCACAGAGATGCTACCTCGGCAGCGGTGCGAGAAATTACTGAGTTAATGGGGTCGCAAATGGTTGAAGAAGATTCAGCCATCGTGATGGCGATACTTCATTCTATTGAGTATCAGTTATTGTTGGATGGCGGGGTTGAAAATAATGCGCCTGAGCAAATACTCAGACGCTACTTAAGCATGTTGATGCCAATGTTGGTCCAGCCCGAACTTTAAGTGTTAACGCGATAGCCGCTGCGCATTAATAAATTGCGCACTACATCCATCTCTACTTGGCCAAAGGCGCGTACGTGGTAGCAGTGTTCGCACATTACTGTACTGGTACTTTTCAGCGTTTCTAGGCTGACGTCTGTGTCTTTTTCGCAGTGGTCGCAGGTGACAGGAATCAGTACACGCTCTGAAAGAATGGTGCTGAGTTCGTTGTCGTTATCTGCGGTAATGCGTATTGCTTGAGTCATGGTGCGCCCTTAATTTTTCTTCGTTTTCTGAACGTTCTTTCAGGTTAGCAGCAATTTTCTGCAATCCAGTGACTGCTGCAGTACTTATGGTGAACAATTGTAAAATTAAATACTGCCCACCTCCTTGTGTTGAATACAGTGTAGTCACTTTGTAATCGACCTGCACAGAATGTTACAAAAAAGTCAGATACGTCATTAAAGTGCCGATAAATTATCGGTTAAGCGTTTTACCACTTCATCGGCAATGGCGAGGGAGGCGGTTAATCCGGGGCTTTCGATCCCCAATAGGTGCAGTAGTGGTGGCTCATGTAACGGTCGGGGGTTAACAAATGTAAAATCTGCCGCGCTTTCATTTGCACGACTGAGCTTGGGGCGAATTCCAGCGTAATCCTGGGTGAGAAGATTAGGGTGTATTTCCGGGAAATAGGATTGAATGGCGCTTGTGAATGTCTCTTTAAGGTCGGGAGAGACGGTATAAATGTTGTTGTCAGTCAGTGTGACCTTGCTTTCGAGGTATTGAGTGTCCGGCCCAAACCGGACTTGGCCACCCAGATCAAGGGTGGCGTGTATGCCTAACCCGGTTAAATTATCTTCTGGTAGAGGATAGATAAGGTGGTTAAAAGGACGTTGTCCGGAGTAGCTAAAGTAGTGTCCTCGGCATAGGTGCAGTGGTGGTAGTGTGTCTAGGGGGTGTCCGCAGGCCTGTGCGACGTCGTGGCTGTGCAATCCCGCCGCATTGATTAATGCTTTGGAGTTAACCGTATACTCACCGTCAGTGGTGGTTAGTGTGACGTGCCAATGATTGTTGGCGTGGCTTGTTATGCTGGTGGCACGTTTGAATCCCGTATGCTTCATCAGTAGCCCCCCGCGCCGTTCGGCGTCTTGAGATAGGCGCAACATATATACGTGGCTATCAATAATGCCGGTCTCGGGAGACAGTAAGGCCTCGGCAGCGTTGACCTGTGGTTCTCGTTCGCGCAACTCAGTGGCGGTTAAGCGAGAAATAGGAATGTTTAAGGCGTGTGCTTTTTGTTCAAGTTGAGCCAGCTTAGGATGATCCAGTGACGGGGCAACGATCAGCTTACCAATACGCCGGTGGGGAATGTCCTGCTCTTCACAATAAGTATAGAGCTGCTTACGCCCACGAAGGCATAGGGTTTCTTTTAATGAGCCTGAGGGATAATACAAGCCTGCATGAATCACTTCACTATTGCGGCTGCTGGTTTCACTGCCAAAAATAGAGTGCTGCTCAACGAGAAGTACTGAACCGTGCTTAGCTAACGCTCGTGCGCAAGCTAAGCCGATAACGCCGCCGCCGATGATAGTGAAATCAAAGTCGACGGCCATCAATCAAAAGATAAGGTCAGAAGCACATTCGTGGTGCATAGGGTTGGCACGGCAGCGAAGCTTTTTCATGAGTTTCATCATCTGGGTGTCGTACACACCGCGGCTTGCTAGTTCATCGCGAATGCTGGCAAGCATATCTAGGTATTCCAGTTCCTGTTCATCTGGAAGGTCGATCCAGTAGTTTTCTGAAATACCATTTTCAGCGGTGATAATGTGTTGCATGGCTTTGTCGAAGCGGCTTGCCACAAACTCACGGCTTTTTTGCCCAAAGCCTTCAGGGAATTGATCGCTGTATGAGATCAGCTGAAAGTTCATTTGTGCAAACGCAAAACGATAGATTCCACCGTCTTCACCGAGCCCTTTGTACATTTCAAAAGGTTCGTAAGCGACGGCTGGGGCGTAAGCGATATCAACGTCGCCATTATTAAAGCGTGGTGCAAAGGTCGCGACGGTGGCAGGCACCATGGTAGCGCCTATATGTTCAACCACATGGCGTGAGGCTAAATCATAATCAAGCGTGGCTACTTTACGGCCTGCGGCGGCTTCCACAGAATCAATGGCGCGATCACGAACAAAGATGTAAACAGAGCCGCCAGGAATAATACCGACGATTTCGTAACGGCCATCTTCCATGTATTTTGCCGCCTGTGGACGTGCCAGCATGCTGATGAGTTCACGCATTTGTTCATAGCTGGTTAGGCCGCCAACAGCTTCTAGACTGCCAGTGAATACGTTAAATGGGCGAATGCGTGTGCCCGTAACGAGGGCCGCGTCGCACATTCCCGATTGAAAGTCTGCTAATGCGACGGCCTCGTTGGTATAGGCTTTAAGTTCAATTTCAACTCCCCAAGCTAATGCAGCGGTGCTGTAATCAATCATTCGTGTGTAGATAGGTCCACTTGCACCAACAGGATCGAAAATACAGTAAGTCTTTTTCGGAAGTTCCTTTCCTTCAGCGGCGAAGGCCATACTGAAAAGAGCGAGCGCGATTGCAATCAAGCGCATTGTATTTATCCCCAGAGTTATTTTTTTTAGAGTGGTGAGTTAAGGCGCTAATGATACTCATAAAAGCGCGTCAAACAAAAGTGCGTATCAGACCTGATTCATATCGTTTCTTTTGGCAGATTACCGTAGATTCAGTACCATATGACCCCTTCATAATTAATGTCCGGAATGCCCAATGGATGCAGCGGTTGTAGAAAAGTACGGTATGGTCATCGGAGTCTCGGTGCTCATTGTCTTTATGTTCTTCATAATTGTCGATTTAGGGCGACGTTCGGGGGCGGGTAAATTTGGTTTAGTGATTCTTCTGCTTGGATTGGGCGTCGGGATGTTGGGTTTTGTAATTAAAGGCGTGCTCACTTATTTTCTCGATCTTTGATACTTTGCGCCTATCAATAGCCTATAGGCTTATATTGTCTCTTTTCGTCCATTTTTTTGTGTACATGGCACAGACCTTGATTAGTACTTAGTTAACACCGCTGTTTTTTTGCAGCAAATAACTCGTCAGGGAGTTCATTATGCCGGTAGCACGTGACCTTTCACCTTTGAGGGATAATCAGGGGTTTGGTGTAGGATTGAATATATGCACCCTTAATGGTCGTGAAATGCCTGCCTCGGTATTTTCGGGTGCAGAAGAAGTGCAGATTACATCGCATGAACCAAAACAATTACGTGAGCTGGTGACAGGCCTGTTACCTATGGCTCGGCACGTGTTGCTACGGCGCTCAAAGTTGGCGGGTCAGCCTCTGCACTTGCACTACATTGATCCTGAAAAATCATTGAGCGCTAATTCCGATGCATTGCGTGACTTTATTGATTCAATTCAGAACACGCGTGCGGTATGGATGCCGATTTCAGGCAACGCCAGTTTAATTTTGCATACGCTTAGACAAGTACTTCCGTTGTACGGTGCAAAACAGTTGGCGTTATTGAACTTGTTGTATGTCGGTGAATCTACATTGCAGCCGCTACTTCAGTTGTTAGCAACAGACTCAGGCATGGATTTTTCGTTTCACGCACTATACTGATGTGAATTGCTGTCAGTGGCGTTAGACTGTTAATACCACTGACGGTACGTGAAATAGGAGAAAGTCATGCCACAACGAGCACTCAAGGAGCAGCTTGAAGCCCTCCACACTACGTTAAAGAGCACGCCCGAGCTCAATCAAGATGAGCACGAACTACTGCTTAAAATCGCCTCAGATATTGCTGAGCTGGAAGGTAGCGACAACGAACCCGCCGACATCAGCGATATGATTCAAGAACAAGTCATCCGCTTCGATCAAGATTATCCGGCGCTCTCAGCAGTACTCCGCCAGTTGACCGATACACTAGGGCGCATCGGCGTCTGAGGAGTGCGTAATGCGCCACATGCCAACAATCACTGAATTGATGACTGCGTTTCCTGCGCATGTTGATGAAAGCACGAGCCTTGCAGAGGCAGCTAATCACATGGCCGAGCATCATTGCCATCATCTCCCAGTAATGAAGGATCACGATGTTGTTGGGCTGCTCTCGCGTGCTGATTTAGAACTAGCACGCAGCCCGGGGCATTCTATGAACGACATTAGTGAGCTTACAGCGGGTGACATGTGCCGACGAGATGTGGCGTCTGTGGATCTTCACACGCGCTTGGACGTTGTGCTCGATCAAATGCACAGTCGCGGTGAAGAGGCTGTACTTGTGTATAAACGGGAGCGATTGGCGGGTATTTTTACTCTTCAAGATGCGGCTGAGGGTTTTTCTCATTGGTTGAAAAAGACTTACCTGCCGGACGATGATCCTTCTATTGCCTGACGGGTGTCAGGTGCTGACAATTTCTTTTGCACTCTTTATGGGCAAATCAAAAAAACCTGCTATTTTACAGAGCAGGTTTTTTTTATTGCCGATGTAGAAGCCGCTCCAGTGGAAAACCATTAATATTTTTTAAAACTGTCACAATGTTGAAAAAAATCTTTCATGGTCAATGAGTTAGGCTGCATCAGCTGTAACGCACCATCAGTTTTCGTTGGTTTTTATGCCTTGTTTAGCCTTTGAACAAGTTATTAATGAATCACTTGAAAAGCTGGTATGGGTCTTGCGACAGCATAAGCATTCAGGAGGAGCAGCCTATGTATAAGATCGCAGATATTCAGGACTACCGTAAGAATTCAGCCGAAAGCACATCATCATTTTCATGGATGAGTAACATGGCTCAGATTTTAGAAACCCGCTACCACGACGAAGACGCGATTCAGCAAATGCTGATGCTCGCGACGGAAGCGACAGGGTTGAGCAATATATCAGTGGCGGTGCCAGATTCACCGAGCCGATTTAAAGCACAATTTTGTTCAACGGGTATTTCTAACGGTGTATATAGCTTTGCTGTACAGCATGCGCTTTGTCGACAGTTTGAAAGTCGCGAGTGGTTGCTTATTCAAGAAAACAGCGAGCGCCCGGAACACTTTGACCCACAGCTTGATACTTTGAGCGGCTCGTTACGTTGCTTGTTAGTGCCGCTAATGTTGCGTCAGTCAGTAATGGCAGTGATGGTGGTGGATTTACGAGGTAGCAATGCGTCGACGTTAGATCTAACAATGGTTCGATTTATTGGTGCTCAAATTGCCAATATTCTTGCAACGCAAGTTGTTCCCAATTTCAAAACCTTGTACGCGCGTCCTTATCAGCGAGTGCAGGAGAACGAACTTGATGATATTCACGCCGCGATTGAAAAGTGCAATGGCAATAAAACCATGGCCGCTAAAGTGCTGGGTTTAACTCCGCGTCAATTACGTTATCGCTTATCTAAATTAAGCGATACGGAGGTTGAAGCAGAGGCATAGGCCGAAGCGTTATATCTAAAAATAACTAGGGCACCTCTGATTAATGCTGCCATAACTGTATTAATCAAAGGTGCCCTAGCGTTTGATTCATCAGTTTTAATTCAAATTCCTTAATCAAACTGTCATTGAACTGCCCGCACACTGTGATGAGTTTAAGCAGTTAATCGGGTAAGAGATGACAGCTCTGCATTTATGTCTCGTCACAGAGACGTACCTTCCTGAAGTAAATGGCGTTGCTAATTCATTGCAACGTTTACTTTCCCATCTGAACTCGGATGTGTTTCGAGTCAGTATTATTCGAACGTCCCCTAAAGTGGATTACCCTCAAGCCGCCAATGAAATTTGGGTGCGTGGTTTGTCTGTGCCGCAATACCCAGATATTCAATTGGGTTTACCTGCTGGGCAGCGAATTCGGCGCGCATGGCGAGAAGATCCTCCCGATATTGTTTATGTTGCTACGGAAGGCATGTTGGGAGCATCTGCGGTTGCCCAGGCGCGTTACATGGCTATTCCTGTGATTAGCGCCTTTCATACGAACTTTCATCGTTACAGCGGTTACTACGGCATGGGCTGGATTCACACTGCAGTAATGATGTGGATGCGTCGTTTTCATAACCGAACTGAGGCGACGTTAGTGCCGTCTCGTTCAATGGTGAAAGAATTAACTGCCGAGGGGATTGATCGTGTTGAATGGTTACCGCATGGGGTAGATTGCGAGCATTTTACGCCTAACCTTCGAAGCCAGCACTTACGTCGAGCTTGGGCAAGTCATGATGAAACGGTACTTTTGTATGTGGGGCGATTAGCCGCCGAGAAAAATTTGCGCGTTGCTTTAGAGGCCGCAGAAGTTGCTCGTAAGGAAGGCTTCAATATTCGTATGGTGGTTGTCGGTGAGGGGCCGCTAAGACATGAGCTTGAAACGCTATACCCGCACGCTGTATTTACAGGGGTAAAAACAGGAAATGAATTAGCCCGTCATTACGCGTCAGCTGACGTATTTCTTATGCCAAGCCAAACGGAAACCTTTGGGTTGGTCACGCTGGAGGCGATGGCCAGTGGCTTGCCGATAGTGGCCTTCAATATGGCGGCGGCTGGGGAGTGTGTGCGTCCAGGTGTCGATGGCTACTTGGCAGCGAATGAATCGCCTGAGGCGTTTTATGAGGCACTTCAAGCGCTACTGATGTCTGATTCAACTCTGATGGGAATTGATGCCAGAGCACAGGCTGAAAGTTTGTCTTGGCACATGGTGGCTCGTCAATTTGAACGTCGCTTATTTGAAATCGTTGCTGAACAAGACGCCAGTACCGATTTGGTACAGCCTTTGCAAAACCCTTTTTGATAATATTATTAAAAAGGGTGGGGAACGTATGGTTGAGTTTAATCGCCGCAGTATTGCACTACTGCGGAGTATTAAAAAACTTGCCCGAGATGAGGTCGGTGCCGACATTCATTTTAACTCACCAACACTAGAACAAGATTTAAGGCTAGTGGTGAAAAGCGGTGTCAGCGCTGAGTTGTTAGCACTGGTTGAAGATTTTCTACCCACTCAAGCGCCAGCGGCTAAGCCACAACCTATGCAGGAAAGAAGGGTGTATCGTGGTTGTGAGCTATTGATGGATGATGCTGAGCGTCAGCGAGAAACGGCCCCAAAGCGCTATCGTGGTCAGTTGGTGACGGCGTAATATTGACTCTTTTTGGTGCAATGATTTTATGTAGTGTGTCAAAAAGATACACTTGTATTGAAGTGGCACTTAAAACTATCCGCTTTTAAATATTGACCCACATCAATGATACCTCTGTGATTTAAACATAATGATTACCTCGCTTGATTCAGGTCAACGCCAGCACGTCATGCATTGTTAAATTAAGGCATGGCTGCAGCGACTGACGCTGTTGTAGATAACGAGGTAATAACTATGTTTATTGATGAAGTGGTATTCGCAGGATTGGCGATTGTCGGTTTAACCTGCATCTTTTTTGTGGGCGTTTACCTTGCGGTCAAAAACGATATTAAAAAGCACGGTACCGGCGAATAAGTTTTTTAACTTAGAGCTGATACCTTGCGAGCACAACTGGCGTGTCGATGCCGTTTTGCTTTAGCTCGTTTAATAAAGCGTCTAATTTGTTTTCTGGCACCGGGCCAATGCGTACTCGGTGCAGTGGTTTTTCCTTGCTTGCGGTTGGGTAAATCCCAATATCCCACTGTTCTGTTGTGATGTCTGTTATGCGATTTTTTAGCTTGTCTGCTGCTTCAGGTGTACTTAATGCACCGACCTGAACCCAGCGTACGGTTTGGCTTAATGGCGCTTTTAACACTTCAATAGATACTGGCGCAGTGCCTAATTTATGAATCCCTAGCTTAACGGCAGCGGCATAAGACAAATCAATGATCCGTCCTTCGTGAAATGGCCCTCTGTCGTTCACTCGCACCACAACCGATTCTTGAGTATCCGTTCGCGTTACTTTGACGTAAGCAGGGAGAGGCAGTGTTTTGTGGGCTGCCGTCATTTGATAAACATCAAAGATCTCGCCGTTTGACGTACGGTGCCCATGGAACTTCATGCCATACCAAGAAGCGATGCCTTCTTGCTTAAAGCCTGTCGCATCACTCATTAGCTCGTAGCGCTTACCCAGTACTTTGTAAGACGCTGGGTTGCCTAAAGCACTGCGGGGTTCTGATACGGGAACTGGATCGGGAATAGCTTCAACATTGGCAATGGCTTCTGGCGTGAAGTCGTCCGCGTATTGGTAGCGTGAGTTTGTAGTGCTACATGCACTGACCAGCAATAATGCGATCAGTGCAACGAGGCTTAATTTCATTTCAGCGATTCACTTAACTGGTACACGGCCATCGCGTAGAGCTTGCTGTGGTTGTATTGTGTGATGACGTAAAAATTGTATTCGCCCAACCAAAACTCATCGCCTTGTTTGCCTTCGAGTTTGATTAAGTTAGCAGGGTTATCACCAGCCACCGGGTAGGTCAGTGTGACGCCTGCTTTGGTTAGGTCAGATACTACATGTTGAGGTTTACGGCTCACGTTTACCAGTGGCTCATAGGAATCGCCACTGACTTTTACTCGTTGCGTAACGGGCTCTCCGGTTTTCCAACCATGCACTTTGAAGTAATTCGCGACACTGTGAATTGCATCGATTGGGTTGCCCCATAAATCCCGTTTGCCGTCGCCATCACCATCCACGGCATACGCAAGGTAGCTTGTAGGAATAAACTGCCCATACCCCATCGCGCCTGCGTATGAGCCTTTGATGGTTCCCGGGTCTACGCCTTCGTCACGCGCTAAGGCAAACATGGCTTTAAGTTCACGCCAAAATAATGGGCGTTTAGGGTAATCAAACGCGAGTGTCGAGAGTGAATCGAGCACACGGTAGCTGCCTTGACGAGTACCGTAGTAGGTTTCAACGCCAATAATCGCTGTGATAATTTCTTTTGGAACGCCGTATTTATCTTCAGCCGCTTGCAATACCTCTGCTTGGTTTTCGAGGAAGTTCTTACCGGCATTAGTGCGCTTTTCAGTCAGAAAAATATCTTGATAGCGGGCCCAGTTCATCGTGCCTTCAGCCGGACGTTGAATGGCTTCTAATACCGAATCCATTTTTTCAGCTTGAGTGAGCCATTGCTTAACTTCTGCTGCTGGAATGCCGTAGTCTTTTTGTACTTCGGCGGTAAATTCATCAACACGCGGGTGTGTATCGTAGCCCGCAACAGCAAGCGCGCTGGAACCGGTGAAGAGTGTGGCAGCAATTAAATGTTTCAGACGCATAAAATTTAATCCTATTTTTTCTGTCGATGCGTATACATAGACATTATTAGGCCGAAGCCAAGCAAAAGACTAATGACGGAGGTTCCGCCGTAACTGACCAAAGGCAGAGGGACACCCACCACAGGAAGGATGCCGCTGACCATGCCTATGTTCACAAAGACATAAATGAAAAATGTAACTGACATGCTACCAGACAGCAGACGACCGAATAGAGTTTCGCAGCGACTGGAAATGTAAAGGCAGCGCAAAATGATCAAGGTATAGAGTGTGAGTAGTAAACATACGCCAATTAACCCTTGCTCTTCTGCTAACACGGCAATAATAAAATCAGTGTGGCTCTCAGGTAAAAACTCCAGTTGCGACTGGGTACCTTGAAGAAAACCTTTACCGTGTAACCCGCCTGAACCAATGGCGGTTTTGGATTGAATAATATTCCAACCAGAGCCTAACGGATCAGATTCAGGATTCAGGAAGGTCAGTACTCGTTGTTTTTGATAGGCGTGCATAACAAAAAACCACATGACCGGCGCAAGCGCTGTGACGATGGCGATCATCGAGCCAATAAGTGCCCAAGACATCCCGGCAAAGAAAAGCACCAGCAACCCTGAGGTACTGATGAGAATCGACGTGCCCAGATCGGGTTGTTTTAAAATTAACACGGTTGGAATCATAATGATGGCAAGTGCCTGTATCAGATCCCGGAAGCGCGGAGGCACCGGACGGCTGGCCATAAACCACGCAACAGCCAGGGGTAACGCCAACTTCACTAACTCGGAGGGTTGGAAGCGAGGCAGGGCACCAGGAAGGTCGAGCCACCGTTGAGCGCCTTTGGCTCCCACACCGGCGACTAATACCCCAATAAGCAACAAGCTGCCGAAAGCTAAGGCCCAAGGTGCAACTAATTGATAGGCCCGTGGCGGAATTTGTGCGGCAACCAGCATCGCAACACCGCCTAAGGCAAAGTGAATGGCTTGGCGTTTCACTACCCCAATATCCTGACCACTGCCACTGTATAGGATCAGCAGGCCACAACAGGCAAGTAGAACAATTAACAGCAGTAAAATCAGGTCGATATGCACACGAGCGAACAGCGCGCCGCTGCGCTCAAAAGTATGGTGTTGAGCAGGCGTTGATATGGTGCGACTAAAATCAGTGCTAGCCATTATCCTTCTGCGCCTCCGAGGTACTTATTAATAATTTGCTGCGCAATTGGTGCCGCAGTGCGCCCTGAAGACTCGCCGTTTTCGACGATGACCGCGATGGCTATTTGTGGCTTTTTAACTGGCGCAAACGCCATAAACCAAGCGTGATCACGTAAACGTTCTTGCAAGGCGTCGGAATCGTATTCGGCATCCTGTTCAATGCCGACCACTTGTGCGGTCCCCGTTTTACCTGCGATCGAGAAATCAAGATTACGTTGCAATGCCCGCGCTGTACCGTGCGCACCAATGATGACGTTTTCCATGGCTTTGGACATTCGTGCCCAGTTGTTTGAATCTTTTAGTTGGATATCTTCAATATTTCCGTGAGGCATAACAACGGGTTCGTTGTTCTCGGCAGACAACAGACGTGGAATTTGCCACTTCCCCTGATTGGCCAGTACGGCGGTTGCGGTCGCCAGTTGTAATGGGGTGACCGTCATAAAGCCCTGACCGATGCCTAGGTTCACAGTATCGCCGGGGTACCAAGATCCTCGCCGAGTATCTCGTTTCCAGTCGCGGTCAGGCAGTATGCCTGCGGTCGCTGAAATGACATCCGCTGACATGTCTTTGCCAAAACCAAACTGACCCAAAAATGGGGTTAAATTGTCGATGCCTGTTTTCACCGCGATGTCATAAAAGTAGGTATCACACGACTGTACAACGGCTTGTTCTAAGTCGATACGGCCATGTCCCTCGCGCTTCCAATCACGATAAAAACGATCATCGTTTTCTAATTGAAACCAGCCCGGATCGCGAATACTGTAGTTCCAGTTGGTGCTACCGGCCTGCAGTGCCGCTAAGCCAATAAAGGGCTTGAGCGTGGAGGCTGGGGGGTACGTTCCCCGTGTGGCTCGGTTAAACAGCGGTTTGTCTAGGCTGGATGTGAGTTCTTCGTAGGCGGCGTATGAAATCCCCGTGACAAAAGCGTTAGGGTCGTAACCGGGGTTGCTGTACAGCGCCAGAATACCTCCAGTCTCGACTTCAATTGCCACGACCGCACCACGCCGTTCTTTAAGTAATTCGGCGGATAATAATTGCAGCCGACTGTCGAGATGCAGTGTGAGGTCTTTGCCTGGCTGAGGGTCAACCCGTTCAAGTGTTCTTAGTAGGCGTCCGCGAGCGTTTGTTTCAATTTTTTCATAGCCTACTTCACCATGAAGGATGTCTTCATAGCGTGATTCGATACCAATTTTGCCAATGTGGGTCGTGGCGCTATAGCGACGCCTGTTGTCGTCATCGCGTTCAATTTTGTTCTGATCGCTTTGATTAATACGTCCAACATAACCCAGAGCATGAGCAAAGGCTTCGCCGTGTGGGTAGTGGCGAATCAGCTGCGCTTCAACATCGACACCAGGTAGGTAAAAGCGGTTGACCATGACGGCGGCAATTTCTTCTTCGTTCAAGCTTTGACGAATCACCAGAGGTTCGTACGGGCGTCGATACCCTCGACGTTTTTCAAACTGTTCAAGGTCTCTGTCGGTAAGGCCGACCAGTTCGTTCAGGGACGCTAAGGTTTCTTCGAGGTTATCGACTCGTTCCGGCACGATTGTCAGGCTGTAAGCGGGGATATTCTCTGCGAGCAGTATGCCGTTACGGTCGTAGATTAACCCTCGATTGGGGGCCACCGGACGAATTTGAACCCGGTTGTTCTCTGAGAGGTTTTTGTATTTTTCATGCAGGGTGACCTGCAAATAGATCATGCGCCAAGCCAAGGCCGAAATGCAGACCAGTACTAAAATCGCGGCAGCAATCGCCCGCGCCCGAAACAAGCGGCGCTCAAACGATTTATCCCTGATCGATTGTCCTAGCATAGCGATGGTTTACTTGTGGTAGGGGTGTCCCTGGAGGATGGTCCAGGCACGATAGATTTGTTCGGACAATAACACGCGAACAAGAGGGTGGGGCAGGGTCAATGCCGAGAGCGACCAGCGTTGCTTCGCGAGTTTCATGATGTCATCGGTCATGCCATCTGGGCCGCCAATTAATAATGCGACATCACAGCCTAGGCCTCGCCAACCCTCTAGTTGATTGGATAATTGTTCCGTCGACCAGGGCTTTCCATCAACGGCTAATGCGACGACGTGATCGCTAGGGCGTATTGCTTTGCGCAGCGCTTCAGCTTCTTGTTGCATGGCTTTGTCGATGCTGGCATTTTTGCCACGATGGCCGGGCGAAATTTCGACCAGCTCAATCGTGCAGTCTTTGGGTAGGCGACGGGCGTATTCATGAAAGCCTTGCTCTACCCAATCAGGCATTTTATTTCCGACGGCAAGTAGCCGTAATTTCATGCGTCGTTCTGCCCAACGTCCTGCACATCACTCTCTTGATTTCTTGCTTCTTGGGTTTCTCCCCAGAGACGTTCAAGATCGTAAAAATGGCGTGCTTGTTCGGTCATGACATGAACGACAACGTCGAACAGGTCAATGAGCACCCAGTCAGAAGAGTTACGGCCTTCAGTGCCTTTTGGACGTAGCCCTGCGTGTTTGGCTTTTTCTTCAACATTACCTGCTACGGCAGATACATGACGGCTGGAAGTACCATGTGCAATGACCATCCAGTCAGTGACTGAGGTGCGGCCGCGTACGTCGAGCACAATGATGTTTTGTGCTTTCATGTCTTCTAGAGCGTCGACGACGAGCTCTTTAATTTGCTCAGTTTGCATGCAGTCCTATCGGTATAGTTGGTGTTGTTTAATGTATTTCTGTACCTGTGTTGGGGTCAGAAAAACGATATTGTCGCCTTGCTTGATAGCTCGGCGCAAGTCAGACGCTGAGATATCCAGTTCGGGCCAGTGCAAATGACATATTTTGCCACCGCTACTGCTTAATAATGTGTCTGTGTTGCTGGCGTTCTTTTGCTTGATTTCGCCCAGCCAACCATCGCTTCGGGCGCTGTCGCCCGGGCGCGAAACCACCAAAACATTTGCATGTTTTAATAAGCGCTCTGGTTGATGCCAACGATCAAACCCGTTCCACGCATCGTTGCCCATTACCCACGTTAAACAGGCTTGGGGCCATAATCGGTGAAGCTCTTCCACGGTTGCGGCAGAATAACTCGGCTCGGCGCGTTGTAATTCTATTTCGCTTGTTTCAATACCGCCTAAGCCGCCGTTTAAGTCGCCGCCTAAATCAGCAATGGCTAAATTAAGCATGGCTAGTCGCGCTGCCCCCGAGGCAAGGGGTTGCTCACGATGCGGTGGTACGTTGTTAGGAATCATCACCACACGTTCAAACCCTAACTCACGCAATCGAACGGCGATTCGCAGATGCCCAATATGAACAGGATCAAAGGTCCCGCCCAGCAGGGCAACTGAATTGTGCTTACTTACGGACTTCACCGTTACCAAGCACTATGTACTTTTGCGAAGTTAAACCATCTAAACCGACAGGTCCGCGTGCGTGAATTTTATCGGTAGAGATACCAATTTCAGCGCCTAGGCCGTATTCAAAACCATCGGCAAAACGCGTTGAGGCGTTAACCATCACTGAAGCACTGTCTACTTCGGTTAAGAAGCGACGCGCAAGCGTGTAGTTTTCAGAGATGATGGTGTCGGTGTGGTGTGAGCCATAGTGGTTGATATGGTCGATGGCTTCGTCCATGTTGTTAACCACTTTGATCGACAATACCGGCGCTAGGTATTCGGTGTGCCAGTCTTCTTCCGTGGCCGCTTTGATGTCGGTCAAAATAGCGCAGGTTGCTTCACAGCCGCGCAACTCAACGTTTAAGTGGCTATAGGCTTCATCCAGTTGTGGCAGCATGGTTTCTGCGACATCTTTATGAATCAGTAGCGTTTCCATGGTGTTGCATGTGCCGTAGCGATGCGTCTTTGAATTGATCGCTATATTAATGGCTTTGGTGCTGTCCGCTTCGCGGTCGATGTAAACATGGCAGATGCCATCTAGGTGCTTGATTACAGCAACACGAGCGTCACGGCTAATGCGTTCAATTAAACCTTTGCCACCCCGGGGTACGATAACATCAACGTATTCAGGCATCGTAATCAGTGCGCCAACGGCTTCTCGGTCGGTAGTTTCAACCACTTGGACGGCACTTTGCGGTAAGCCCGCGGCCTTTAGACCCGCACTGATGCATGCAGCGAGGGCTTTATTGGAGGCGATTGCTTCTGAGCCACCACGTAAAATGGCCGCGTTGCCTGATTTTAAGCACAAGCTTGCGGCTTCAATCGTCACGTTAGGGCGGCTTTCGTAAATAATGCCGATCACACCGAGAGGCACGCGCATTTTACCAATCTGAATACCACTAGGACGGTATTTCATGTCGGTGATTTCGCCCACAGGATCAGGCAGTGCAGCCACTTGCTCTAGGCCTTCTAACATATCGTCGATACGCGCGTCAGTTAACTCCAGACGATCAAGTAGGGCGGCATCAAGGCCGTTTTCTTGGCCGCGAGCCATGTCTTCAGCGTTGGCGGCACGCAAGGTCGCGCGTTGAGTTTCAATTTCAGCGGCAATGGCAGTTAGTGCACGGTTTTTATCTTTGGTCGATGAGCGAGCCATCGCGCGAGAAGCTGCTCGGGCTTGTTCACCCAGCGTTTGCATATAGTCAGCAACGTTCATCTGTGAATCCGATAGTAAAGTTGAATTAACTGAGTTGAATTATCTGAGACCTATTCATCAACTATGAATCAATAATGGTCTTTCAAGTGTGCGATAGTATACACGAACTACTACACTGATGACTCGGGTAGCGTGTTAGTTACTATATGACACTACTAGGGTTATCGATTAGCTGCTGCTCCGAAATTATCTGATTGGTTATTCAGGAATATTAAGGATATGGAAAAAGCCCAGTTTCACAGTCTAGTAGTGCTGCAAGTGAAGGTACTTTACTGTCTGTTTGCGGCCTTAGCATTGAGTGTCATTGCGGTACTCGACTTGATCGAGTCACACACTGTATTTGCGGCTGTTGCGGCTGGATTTGCTCTGATACTGCTACTATATGCCTTAATGTTGCTGCTGCGCGGGCATCAGCGCTCGTCGCCATACCCAGAGTGGATTCTTGTATTTGCGCTGGCGATGTTTACTTTGTTTGGTATGCAGCAAAGTGAACAGGTCGTGCACTGGGTCTATTTTATTCCTGGCTTTATTTATTTTTTATTTGCCTTTCATGTGGCCAGTTATCTTGCTCTGATTTACAGCACCGCGATGGTGTTGATTATTATCAGCGAGTTTGACAGTTACTTACGTCTTCAAATTCTTTTCACGTACGGTGCTTGTTACGCCTTTGCGGTGATGTATGCCTTGATTAATGAGCGAAATAATCAAGGTTTAAGTGCGATTGTGAATACTGATCCTGTGACTCAGGTTTATAACCAATATCAGCTGGGATTAGATCTAACCAAAGAAATGACTCGGGCAGACCGTCAAAGTGATGAGTTGAATTTAGTTGGGGTCGCCGTCCCGAAGGACTGGGAGTTATTAAAAACGGAAGAGTATGAAGAGCGTTTGAGTTATTTGGGTAAAAAGCTCAAACGATGTCTGCGCCGCTTCGATACGTGTTATCGCCTTAACTCAGATCATTTTGTGATCTTGATGCCACACAGTTCAGAAGAGGTTGTTAGTGTGCTGTGTGAGAATTTAATGGATGACCTAGAGGGCAGTGAGCGGTATGACGGTGTGGCTAATGTTCGTACTTCTCGTGATCGTTACTTACCCGAGGATGAGATTCAAACCATTATTGATCGCATAGAAGGAGCGTTAAATGATCACCATGAATGATTTGCCACAAGATCAGTTACTGCCGCGCTTGCAAGCGACGGTGTACACCTTGGTGTCTGTTGCGTTACTTATTTTGATTTATGATCAATACCGCCAAGGCTTGTACTCGCTGGTGTTATCGAACGCGGTGTCGATCCCTGCGTTTTTGTTTAGCGCGATTTATATTTATATTAATCGTGATAAAGACGCTTTCTTGTGGGTGAACTACCCCTTAGTAGCCGCCCTTGCAGGGTTGGCTCTGTTTCAGTTGCCAGCGTATCCAGATTTAATGGTGCACTACCTGTTTGCTGTTCCTATGTTTACTTACTTTTGTTTGCCCATGTATCACGCCACCCTGTTTAACATCGCCACTGCGTTGGCGATGGCTGTGGTGTTATGGGTGCATGAAGACGCCTTTATGGCGTTGCGGTATACCACTAACTTTACGCTTTTGGTGTTATCAACGTGGTGTTTTGCCTATTTGATCTTGCTCAAAGGTGGGTCGTTGCAGCGCTTGGCGCTGACGGATCAGGTATCGGGAGCGTATAACCGTGAACATTTTTATCACTTGCTCGAACGTGAAACTGCTCGCGGTGAAGCAACACGTCAGAGCGTGAGCTTGATTGGTATTGTGTTGGATGATTATCGACAGTTAATTGACCTGCATGGCAATCGCACGATCTTGCAGTTTATGCCGCGTTTCGTTAAGCGTATTCGCCAGCTAATTCGTGGAGAGGATGACATTTTTCGTATGGAAGATGATTTGATCGTCTTGGTCTTACCTAACTGCGGAGAAGAAGGTGCGATTGTTTTGATGGAGCGGATGAAACGTAAAATCCAAGAGCAGTCGTGGCGGCCTTTTGCTGAGTTATCGATCAGTGTGGCGGCAGTGACTCGCACCAGCGCTGAAGACAGCGAAGCGCTAGAAAAGCGCTTACTTGGTCGTCTCAATAAGCAGCAACGCACCAGTCTACAGTTAGCCGCATTTAGCGAGTGATTACTCGCTAACTTCCGCCTTGATGATGCGTACTAAGGTCTGAATTTTTACTTCAGGTAAGTTGCTCAACTTTCCGTAAAAGTCGGCAGGATCAAGCACGTCAACCTTGCTGAAGCCGTCACCACGAAACCCATCCTGAATGGCTTGGTCATTGGGGTAGTGCAGAGGCCACTGTCCGCGCGTGAACAAACCAACCAAGCGCTGTGCGAATTTCACATATCGATATGAGGGATGGTCGGCAAAGTCTGGGTACAAATCCGTGATATACCAGCCTTTAGGGAATGCTTTTAAGCTCGTTGCCATACGAGACCAGACTTCGCGAATTTCAGATAATTCGAAATAATTCACTAAGCCTTCGGTAATGATCAGCGTTGGTTGCGTTGGGTCCAACTTGTCCATTAGAGCCCCAAGCGAATGCTCGCCGTCAGGCTGCAGAATATTACACTCGTAGACCTCATGACCTTCGCTTAAGCCAATGTCTTCTAGCAACTTACGTTTACGTGCTGCCATCGCAGGCAAATCACCTTCGATATAACGCAGTTGCGGATAGGCTTTTTTAAGTCGGTAACCACGAGGCGATAAACCACAAGCCAACTCTACAATTTGAGTAACGCCTTCTTGTTCAATCAACTCTTTGACTTGATGATCAATGACCGAGTGGCGTTGCAGTAAAAATATATCTATGTCCGCACCCGCAAGTACACGCAGCAAAGCGTTGACTGGCGCAAGTGTGGCATTGGCGAAACGACCGGCTTGTGTGGCAAAACCACGTGCAGACAAACCGTGTTTGTACCAGATGTAGCCAGTGTAATGGGCACTGACGCTGATGCGAGAGGTATCTGTAGAGGCTGACTTCATTTTATTATTTTGGGCAATACTGGCTGGAGATGAGTCTCTCAGCGATGATTTGTCGCCCTATTCCTTTTAATCTGTGTCTCTGACCTTGTATTTAACTGGTTAACGAGGGGCTAAGCAACGTCTTTGCCCTTAATTAACCATGTTCGCGGATTATTCAGGGTAACTTTGCATCATATTGTCGTACTGAGCGAGGCCTGCCAGCCTTCAAAGTAGCGCTTTGAACTGTTATTTTCTTGAAAGTCGCAGCCGTCACTGCAGTAATCATAGGTGCCCTAGTGTTTGAATATAGCTTTGATGGACTCAGCCCGATAGGGCTTTTGTTGGCGGTTTTTATGGTTTCCTTTGCCGAATCTCTAGCCGTGGTTGGTTTGTTGATTCCCGGCGTAGGGCTTCTGTTGTCATTAACGTTGGTGGCTGTGAGTGTACAAATATCTCCCTTACACTGGTTTGTGGCGGGTACGCTGGGCGCTTTTTTAGGGGATGGTGTTAGCTTTTGGCTAGGGCAGAAGTCAGGTCACACCATTCGTCATTGGCGATTTTTTCAACGACATCCTCATTGGCTCAAAAACGCACAGCAGTTTTTTTATCGTTACGGTGTCTGGAGTATCGCATTAGGACGTTTTATCGGCCCTATACGCCCTGTTGTCCCTTTGGTCGCTGGGGCGATGAAAATGCAGCCGCGCATTTTTTGGACAGCTAACGCCTTGTCTGCCCCGGCTTGGGGCTGTGTCTATTTACTGGGGATGTACTGGCTGGGAGAAGAGTTTTTGAGCGTTGTCGATGGCCCGCGCTTGCTGGCTATATTGGTGGGCGCGAGCGTTGTGGCTGTGATCGTGAGTTGGCTCGCGCAGCGTAGAAGCTGACAGCTACCAGTCGATGGTTGTCATTAAATAGCTGAGGGTTCACTCGTCGTTGGGTAAGCTTTTTGGGCGGCTACGCTCGTACTTCAAATCTTTGTTTAACGAACCCACTTGGTATTCAAGATCTGCATTTTTTTGCTTTAGCTCACGATTTTCTTGCTCGTGAATTTTGTATTTTTCAGCCATGCCATCCAGAGACTCTCGTGCTTCTGCGACCGCTTGCTTCCAGCGTGATGACAGAAACAGGGCCGTAATTCCTGCCCCTAAAACAAAGCTCGCTAAAATTGCGACAATAAACATCATAGTAATTCCTCTCAGTTGTCTGGTCATGATAGCGAATGATAAAACCTGATACCATTCGCACTTTTACACAGAAAAATAAGGGGTAGGTCGTGTCTATTAGCCAATTTATCACGAGCAGCGGTGCGCAAATGCGTGTGTTTGACCTGGGTCGTCGTATCGCCAAAATTGGCCGTCGCGATTTTGAAGCGATTGAAAACCTAGCAAAACCCTACCCAACCCCTTATTTACGACACGCTTGGGTGGGGGTGCTTAGTTGGAACCCTGATAAACCGGGCCAACACAATATTTGGTTTTTGAAACTGCCATTGGATGAGCAGAATATTTTATTACCGGGGCCGCGAGATGAATTCTTACAGCACTGGCTTCGTGTGGTTCAGGCGCCAGATAAAGAGCACGGCGACGCCCCTTGTTCGTACAAGCCTGATGGCAACCGCATGGCCTATTTTCATGCGCTGGCATTAAAAACACTAAAACAACCTGAAACACAGTTTTATGCCACCGCGCGTGCGTATTTGAGTGGAGATACTGGTTGGGATAACTGGCAGCAACTTGGTTTGCAAGGCTTGGCTGAGGTGGTTGCTCGCCTCGATGAAAACAACAATAGTGCATTGTTGGCCAATGCGATTGGTCATATTCCGACGGTCCCTCGTAATGTTTTATTAGGGTTCTTAGAAAGCGCTGAGCCTGACTCGCGTTTAACATTGGCATTGGCTGACACACTTGCCAAAGTGATGGCTGAAGTTCCTACCGCGGTTGATTTGGCTGCATTTTGTCGTGCCTTATCGAGCAGTGTAAGCCTTGACCAGCGACGCCAAATTTTACAGTTGGTGTTGCAGCACCCAGTGGCCAGCGAGCCGGAGGTGCTAAGTGCCGTAGGAAGTCGATGCTGGCGTGACTTAGAAGGAGCCACGTTGCATTTGTACCTAGAGCAATTGGCCAAAGCAGGGCAAGAAACCTTTATTGCGTTAGTGGGCGATTTAATGACGTTGCCAGGTAAGCGCCAGCACATATTGGATGCGTTCCGTCAGCCTGAGCGCAGTGAAGAATTAAGCACAGCGATAGGTGTATTGATGGCCGCTGCGCGAGGTGGCTTGCAGTGAGCCAATGTCCCTGTCATAGCGGGCTTGCTTATAGTGAGTGTTGTGAAGATGTTATTGCGGGGGCTCCGGCGCCATCACCTGAGCGCTTGATGCGCTCACGTTATACCGCGTTTGCCACTGGGAAGGTTGATTACTTATTAAAAAGCTGGTATCCGTCAACACGTCCTTCAACACTCGACCTGCCAGAAAATACGCAATGGTTTGATTTACAAATAACGGATGCTAGCGAACAAGATCAGCGTGGTAGGGTGAGCTTTAAAGCGCGCTTTAAAGAAAACAACGAATGGTTTGAATTGGTTGAAACATCAGACTTTGAGCGTCAAGATCAACACTGGATGTATATTGATGGCAATGCTGAGTTTATTTTATTAAAACCTGGTCGCAATGATCTGTGTTTGTGCGGAAGCGAGCGCAAGTGGAAGAAATGTTGCGGTTAGGTCATTATTGCTGAATATTAGGTGTCATTGCTTACACACAGATGGCATCAGTCTTTTGGTCTGCTCATGCCCTTGGCCAGCATCCCCCAGATCATCAGCATTGAGCCGAAGGCAGATAACAAAAGCATGAGATCAACAAACGTGCTGTTACGGTGGTAATAACTGCTTTGTTCTGTTTTCTGTTCGACGCAGCTATTCGTGACATAATCAAAGAATAAACTTTGGTCAGTGCAGTCTGAAACAGTGGACAGTTCAATCCCATACAGGACGAGTAAAACAATGGCAGGCAACGCAAAAAGAATCGAACCTAGACGCATCAACATGTGCGCTAACTCTCCAAACTGGATGATGAAACTTGACAGACCTTAGGAATTGTCTGCATCTTACCCCTCAGCACCGATTCATCACAACGATAACAAGTGATTCATGAAAAAAATTTCTATGATATTTGTGGCCCTTTTGGCTACTGCACCAGCCTTCTCGGCAACGCCGGAAGAGCTTGATAAACTTCTTCAAGGGATTGATCTGGATATCGAAGCGCTACGATTGTCTTCGCCTCCAGGTAATAATGCGCTTGAAAAAATTAACGAATTCCGTGGCGAAGCTCCGTTCGACTTTCGTGTCGTTCGTTTAGCGTACAGCTGGGGTGAGGCATATATCTCGCTGTCTAAAGAGGCGCGCGCCAATGGTGATTACACCAAAGCGCAGGGCTATTTAGATAAAGTGTGGAAGGTAGCAGCCTTAACTAAAGGTTTAGAAGATGAACAGCGTGCTGTTGATGAAGCGTTGTCTAATTCTGGTCAAGCCAAACCTGCAGTGACTGCGGCAGTAGCCCCCAATGCAGCGGAAATTGAACGTCAGCGTAAATTGGCTGATGCGGCGGCTAAAGAAAAGCAGCGTCTAAAAGTCGAAGCTGAGAAACGGCAAAAAGAATTAGCGCTTCGTCAGGTTGAGGCAGATCGTAAAGCAGCCGCTGAACGCGAACGTCGTGAGAAAATGGAGCGTGAACGTCGCGCAGCATTGGCTGCCGCTCAAAAGGCAGAACAAGAAGCGGCTGAAGCGGCTGAAGCGGCTGAAGCGGCTAAACCTGTTAAACGCGCATCGCCTTTAATGTCTTCGCCTGTGGATCTTGATGATATTGCTCTGGATGACATTATCCCTCCAGTGGCGAAACCCCGAGCCGTTAAAAGGCCAACCCCTAAACCGGTGGTTCGCACGCCTAAACCGTCGGCCAAAACATTGAAAACGCCAGTGGCGCAGTCGACTCGATTATGGGCGGGTGCGAGTGTGAATACGGAAGCGATCAAAACCTATGAAGTGCCAGCTGATTCACTGGCAAATCGTGATCGCAAGGTTGCGGATAAAATGGGCGATATTTGTCAGGTGATGGTCGATAAGGATGCTTCCGTGGTTGTTACCACGGTCAGTAAGTCAGATTACCGCTGGTTGGCTGTGCGTCTGACTCTGTGTGCACGTCGTTTAGATTCAGGCTACCGTTTACGCCATAGCTATCAACCATTAGCGAAAGATGGAACACCAACGGTTGCTTTGCATCCGCCTCGTGAATCTTCGTTATTGGAACGTAGTGCCAACTAGCCGGTACTTCTAATGAGAGCGTTCCCTTAATCTTAAGGGAACCCTTATTCCCGGATGTGGTCGCATTTACTGGCTAGCGCTGACTTTGTCAGCCGCCGTGATACAATCCCGCTCACTTACACACGAATCTATGAATCCCATGCCTTTATTTCGTTTATTTACCGCTTCTCCTGTTATTAACTTGTCATTCTTTTTGTCACTTTTTTTGTCTGTGGCTGCCCACGCTACCGTCATTATCCCTAAGCCACCGGTGCTTGATGCCAGTGCTTACATCTTGATTGATGCAGACAGCGGCCATGTGCTTGTTGAACATAATTCTAGTGAGCAATTACCACCGGCCAGTATGACCAAGATGATGACCAGCTATATTGCTGTTCATGAATTGGTTGAAGGGAATGTTCAAGAAAACACGCTGGTGCCTATTAGTGTGAATGCTTGGAAGAAAGGCGGCTCTAAAATGTGGGTGCGTGAAGGCACTGAGGTTCCTTTAATTGATCTGTTACGCGGTATCATTGTTCAATCGGGTAACGATGCATCGATCGCCGTAGCGGAATATTTTGCCGGATCTGAAAGTGCTTTTTCAGGCTGGATGAACCAATACGCGCAAGAATTTGGCATGGTTAATACGCATTTCGAGAATGCTACTGGCTGGCCCGCAGAAGGGCACTTAACGACTGCTCGCGACCTTGCTACCTTAGCGAAGCACATTATTAAAGACCACCCAGATCATTACGGTTTGTATGCGGAGAAATATTTTGAATACAACGATATTCGTCAACCAAACCGCAATAAATTGTTATGGCGCGATCCCAGCGTTGATGGTTTAAAAACAGGTCATACCGAAGAAGCGGGTTATTGTTTAGCCGCATCGGCTAAAAGAGAAAATACGCGCTTAATCGCAGTGGTGATGGGAACTCGCAGTGATGAAGCTCGTGCTCGTGAAACACAAAAATTGCTTGGGTATGGCTTCCGCTATTTCGAGACGTATAAACTTTATAGCGCCGGTGATGTGCTTGCTACCGAGAAGCTATGGCTGGGTAAACAAGACACGGTCGATCTCGTGTTGGGGGCCGATTTATACATGACACTTCCTCGTGGTTCGAAAGATGATTTAACGGCTGAAGTCGTGACTCCAGACTACCCAGAAGCGCCGCTGGCGATGGGAGAAAAAGTGGGTACGTTAACGCTTAAAATGGGTGATGATGTCATGGCGGAGCACGCTCTGGTCGCTGCGACCGATATAGACGAATCGGGCTTCTTGGGGCGATTCTTTGGCAGTATTAAACTGTTCTTTGTTCGTCTATTTGCTTAGGTAGTTGCTTAAGTATTTGCTTGAGGCCACTCCGCTAATGCCGGTGACTTGAAAAATCCACCGGCGACCCCCATATTTGTGTGAGCAATTTTTTTCAGATCCTATTTGCAGGTCGTACTGCGTGAAGAATCAATGAGGCTGAACCCGTGAGTCAACCCGACGCTCCCAAAATAGAATTTCCATGTACTGATTACCCAATCAAAATCGTTGGGGTAACGATTGAAGGTTATGACGAGATCATGATCGAAATTGTCAGCGCACATGCAGAAATCAGTGACAGTGATCGTACTCGAGTGAATGAAAGCAGTAATGGACGTTTTCGCTCGTTAACGATTTATATTACGGCGACAGGCCCCGATCAATTATCCAATATACATAGAGACCTCAGCGCACATCCAACTGTGCGCATGGTGATGTAATGCTAATTCGTCAGCTTGGTCTTGCAGAATATGATGCTGTATACGCTGAGATGACGGCCTATACTGAATCTCGCGACGACAATACCGACGATCAGTTATGGTTCTTACAGCACCCGCCGGTGTTTACCCAAGGCCAAGCGGGCAAGGCGGAGCATGTTCTATTTCCCGGTGATATTCCTGTCGTCCAAACGGATCGTGGTGGTCAGGTAACTTATCATGGCCCGGGGCAACTGGTTGTTTATCTGATGGTGGATATTAACCGTATGGGGTGGGGGCCGCGCCAACTAGTTAGCTCTATAGAGCAGGCACTGGTAGACACTCTTGCAGAATGGGGTATTGATGCTGCTCCCCGTGCTGATGCGCCGGGTGTATATACCGGTGAACGAAAAATAGCCTCGCTTGGGCTGCGTATTCGTCACGGTCGCTCGTTTCATGGGTTAGCATTAAATATCGATATGGATCTAGAGCCGTTTAGAAGAATTAACCCGTGTGGGTACGCGGGCATGGAAATGACCCAGATGGTGGCAGAGACGTCACAAGCGATCAGTGTTGATCTCGTATCCGAACGTCTTGCATATCATCTTCAGCGCCTGATTGTGAAAGAGTCTTCAGGTATGACTAATGAATCTCCGGAGTAACAGATGTCTGATCGACCTAAGGTAGTGCAGGGTGAAAAATTACGTGGCGCTGATAAAGTTGCTCGCATCCCGATTAAGGTCATTCCGACGGAAGAAATTCCACGTAAGCCCGATTGGATTCGAGTACGAATTCCGGCGACACCTAAGATCAACGAAATTAAACAAAAGCTGCGTAAACACAAGTTGCACACGGTGTGTGAAGAAGCGAGCTGCCCAAATATTGGGGAGTGCTTTGGTGGTGGCACCGCGACCTTCATGATCATGGGAGATGTGTGTACACGTCGCTGTCCATTTTGTGATGTTGGCCATGGTCGACCGAACCCTCTGGATGTTGATGAACCGGTAAACCTAGCAACAGCCATTGCGGATATGGGCCTTAAGTACGTGGTTATTACATCGGTTGATCGTGACGATCTTCGTGATGGTGGTGCTCAGCACTTTGCCGATTGTATTCGTTTAACCCGTGAGCACTCACCTAGCATTCAGATAGAAACCTTAGTGCCTGATTTTCGTGGTCGTATGGAGGTGGCGCTGGATATTCTTAGCGCAACACCACCGAATGTCTTCAATCACAACCTTGAAACTGTTCCTCGTTTATACAAAGAGTGTCGCCCTGGGTCTGATTATCAGTGGTCGCTTGATTTATTGAAGCATTACAAGGCTCGCCAGCCAGATATTATTACCAAGTCTGGGCTGATGTTGGGTCTGGGGGAAACGAACGAAGAGGTGATAGAGGTGATGCGTGACATGCGTGCTCACAATATTGATCACATCACGTTAGGTCAGTATCTACAGCCCAGCCGAGAACATTCCCCGGTGAAGCGCTTTGCGACGCCTGAAGAGTTCAAAGAGTTGGGTGATATTGCGAAGGAGATGGGCTTTGTTCGTGTGACTAGTGGCCCGCTTGTGCGTTCTTCATATCATGCAGACCAGCAGGCCGAAGGCGTGGATGTCGGAGGGCTAGGCTAACGAGAGCATGCCTAACTAAACGCTTAGGCATGTCATCAATGTTTAGGCTTGTTTTAGCATGGAAGCTAGGTCATCTTTTAAGTGTACTCGACGCATTCGAAGCGCATCTAACACGTCATCTGCCGCTGGCGTGACATCGTCCTCAATTTTTCTCACTTCTCTATCCAACTCATGATACTCATCAAATAAGCGAGCGAAGTGGCGGTCGTGCATTTTTAGTTCTCGAATTCGATCTGACATATCAGGAAACTCGTGGTGTAAGTCATGGTGCTCTACAGTCATAATTTTCTCCTTTACGTTATACGTTCAGATTACGGGAAATGTTGGGCATCACCTTGATTTAGGTCACTAGTCTCGCTGTTGTCATATTTAGTTATTCTCCCCTTTATCTGATATTCAGTGGCGCAATTGGTGTTTGTGAGCTTTATTTATAGCAGTGTTACTGAACCCGCTTTCGAGCTAGTTTATTGGTTTATATTGTTTTTTCTGAAGGATTAATCACCGAAATGCCCGGTAAAGTCGTCGTTTTAGATAACGAAAAGCACTCCATTTCACTGCTTGGTCAGTTATTGCGCCATTTAGACGTGGTTGGGTACTCTGATATCCATGATTTTTTTACACAAGGCGACTCTGAAACAGACTGCATTGTGTTAGATGCAACGGGCATGGCTGAGGAAGATGATCAGCTATTCCAGATGCTGCGTGACAACCCAAATACCCAGTCAACACCAGTGATTTATGTGGGTGATAACTTAAGTATCCAAACGCGCTTGGCCATTTATGAAGCGGGGGTGGATGACTACATCAGTAAGCCTTTTGATGTTGCTGAATTACAGGGTAAGGTCGGTCGCGCCTTACACCATCGTCGTTACGAGAGAGAGTTGATCAGTACCGCAGAAGTCGCGAAGCAAGCGGCTTTTGAGGCGATGACACACTCAGCCGAACAAGGTGAAATTGTGCGTTATATGGAGCAAATTTCAGCTTGCCAGAAATTAGATGACCTAGCGGAAGCTTTACTCGGTTTGTTATCACGTTTTGGGCTTAATGCCGTATTCTCATGTTGGCAAGACAGCGATGAATGGCCACGATACTATTCGCAAAGTGATAGTGGCGGAGCCTCAGCGCTAGAAGAAGACTTGATGCAGTCAGGGCATGGTGGTGGCCGCATTATGGAATTTGGGCGTCGGATGTTGGTGAACTACCCCCAGACCTCTCTGTTTTTGAAAAACATACCTTATGAAGATGAAATTCGTTTCGGACGTATCAAAGATCACCTTGCAGTGATCTTAAATGCAACGGACGCTCGAGTGGCAAGCCTCAGCATGGAAGCCCAGCTACGCCAAAAAGATGAATTACTTGATGTTGTTAATGAAGCCGAAAAAACACTTCATGAACGTACATTACTGCAAAAAGATATGATGACACGGGTTGATTCTGAGCGTGCAGATTTGGCGCTAGAATTAAAAGAAGAGTTGCTCGTGCTTAGCCTCCATGACGAGCAAGAAGAAAGAGTGTTGAGCTTAGTGAGTGATCACATGAACAGCTTGGATGCCTTGTACAAAGAAGCCGCAGACTGGAATGAAGCCATCGCCCCCGTGATGAAGGCGCTGGAGTATGTTGTTAACGGTGGTAAGTCAGATTAACGTTTTATTTCTTTTTTCTTATTGTTTCGCTTTGAGGAGCGCTTGCCGTATCCACTGTTGAAGTTGAGCGGCGGGAAGTGCCCCGGCTAAACGATCTATCTCTTTGCCTTGGTGAAACACAATCAGGGTTGGGATGCTTCGAATTCCATATTGGCCTGACACTCCTTGAGCGTGTTCAGTATTCACTTTGGCAAAACGTGCATCGAAAGGCATGTGAGCAGCCGCATCTTTAAAAATGGGCGCCATCATTTGGCATGGCCCACACCAACTTGCCCAAAAATCCACGACCACGGGCAGATCATTTTTAGAAACGAAACGTGCAAAGTCAGCATCAGTTAAGTCGACAACATCACCGTTAAATAGAACGCTTTTGCAGCGGCCACACTGTCCTGGTTGATTACGTTTATCATCGGGAATACGGTTGATGGCGGCGCAAGAGGGGCAAGTGGTGTGCATGAATAGCCTATAAATTGCTGCTTAGTTTTTGATATTAACTATATGAGGCCTTGGTTATGTTTTTCAAGGTTTGCCGTTGTGGCCTGTCCTATATTGTGGCCTGTCTGATCGTCCAGTTAAGGGGTCGCCCATTTAAGGGGTCGCCCAGTTAAGGCGCTGGAATTATACCAAGTGCTTCTTGCACGAATTCTGACTTACGGCGTTCGCCAATGATACGACCTTGGCTGTTATCGCTGCCGGCTTCAAAAAATAATACAGTGGGTGGGCCAAATACACCGTGTGTGTTCATGAAGGCTTTATGCTCTTCTGTGTTATCCGTTAAATCGAGCTGAACCCAAAGTAAGTGACGCAATGCGAGTTGAGCATCTTCTTGAGCAAAAATTTCCTCATCCATCACTTTGCAGCTGATACACCAGTCGGCGTATAAGTCGACCATCACAGGTTGCTGAGATTCGGTAATCAGCGTATTGATTTCAGCAATAGATGTCGTTTTGACAAAAGGTGCTTCACTTTCGGAATGTGTGCTTTCACCAATCGGGTTGAGCAGGTCAGAGTTGCCTTGTAATGCACCAGCAATAGCAACAACGCCGTAAATAAAGATCATCAGCGCGGGCGTTTTTAACCAGCGTTGAGCGGACTCTGTTGGGCTACTTAAAGCGCCAGCCACAATACCGACAGCCACGGCGAGTGCCCCCCAGAGCGCAAGAACCAGCGGCCCGGGTAATAATCGGCTCACTAGCCAAATAGCCACCCCAACAAGCATAAAACCAAACAGGTACTTGATTCTATTCATCCACGCTCCGGCTTTGGGTAATACCGTCGCACCTGTGGTACCTAAAACAATCAAAGGAGTGCCCATACCGAAGCCTAAAGCGAGTAAGGCTAAGGCCCCGGCAAATGCATCACCAGTGGTGCTTAAATAGGCCAGAGCGCCAGCAAGAGGCGCAGAGACACAGGGTGAGACCACGAGAGCAGACAGAACACCGATAATAAAGACGCTGACGGCATTGCCGCCGTTTTGCTTTTGACTAATGTTGTTTAAACGATTGCGCAATCCTGACGGCAGTTGTAATTCATACACACCAAACATGGCGAGGGAGAGCACAAGGAACAGCACCGCAAAGCCAATTAACACCGGCGGGCTTTGCATTAACGCTTGAACATTGGCACCGGCGCCTAGTAAGCCAACGGCTAAACCCGCTGCTGCGTAGGTGATGGCCATACCGGTGACGTACACAAAAGATAGCCAAAAGCCGCGAGCCGGGGTGGTGTTGCCGCCTCCTAAAACCACACTGGTAAGAATGGGCACCATTGGAAGTACACACGGTGTAAACGTCAGTCCAAGACCTAATAAGAAGAAAATCCCCAAGACGGCTAAGGTTGAGCGCCCTTCAAACCATGATGTTGTTGAGTTGGCTGGCGTGGCGTTGCTGGCGGGGGAGGTCTCTTGTATGGCAGAGCTTTCAATAACTTCAACCGCGAGTGTTTGTGGTGGATAGCATAACCCGGCATCAGCGCAGCCTTGGTAATGCAAGGTAGCAGCCCCCGGGGTGAGTTCGCGGGTGTCGAAGGTAACGGTCAGGTCGCCGTAGTAGGCGATGATGTCGCCGAAGGCTTCATCGTACTTTTCTTTGCCGTCTTTTGACCACGACACAGGATCAATGCGCTGTTTATTCTGTTTAAGATAGATACGGTGCTGGTACAGATAGTAGCCATCAACGCTTTGCCACTCTGCAGATACGACGCCGGGCGATGCGTTCGTGGTGACAGGGAAAGCCTGCTCTACCGGAAGAAATTCTGCATCATTTGAATTCAGGCTATCAAGCAGACTGGCTTGGGCGGGGAGGCAGAGCGAAAAAAGCAGTAACCAAAATCCCGTACGCATTACTCTTTCTCCGCAGCTGTGTTGTAAGTTGTTTGAATAATTTTTGATGTGTTAGGTAGTACGCTCTACTGCAATATTAGCTAAGGCGACGAGGGCATCTCGAGCCGCAGAGGCTGGCACAATATCAATATGCGCTTGAGCACGATCTCGACAGGCTTGAGCTTGCTGGCGTGTATAGTCTAGAGAACCACACTGTTTTACGATACGTAAAACGTTGTCCATGTCATCTAACCCACCTTTGCGTATCGCGTTGCGGATCACTTGGCTATCTTCTTCGCTGGCATTCGCCATGGCGTGAATAAGGGGTAGCGTAGGCTTACCTTCGGCTAGATCATCGCCGACGTTTTTGCCCATTTCTTCCGCATCGCCCTCATAATCAAGAACGTCGTCGACCAGCTGAAACGCCATGCCGAGTTCTTTACCGTACTCTTTGAGTGCTAAGCGCTGCTGATCGTTTAACTCTAATAACGATGCCGCTGAGTGAGTGGATGCTTCAAATAACATGGCTGTTTTGCCATGAATAACTTCCATATATTGCGCTTCGGTGGTGTCTGGATTTTTCACGTTGGTAAGCTGTAAAACTTCGCCTTCCGCAATCACACAGGTAGCACCGGAAAGTATCTTCATAACAGGCAGTGACGCTAGCTCTACCATCATTTCAAATGCGCGGCTGTAGAGAAAATCACCGACTAAAACACTGGGTGCGTTGCCCCATTTTGCATTAGCCGTGAGATTGCCACGGCGCATATCTGAGGTGTCTACGACGTCATCGTGTAATAACGTGGCGGTATGCAAAAACTCAATCACCGTGGCGAGCTTTACGGCGTCGTCATTGCAGCGATCAAATGCTTTCGCGGTTAGCAGCACTAATAATGGGCGAATGCGTTTACCACCACTGCTTACGATGTAGTCTGCAATTTTTTCGACCAGTGGAACGCGGGATTCTAGCTGCTCGTGGATCAGCTTATCGACCGCCTGAAATTCTTCGCCGACCGTAGCCAGAACGTCTTTGATGTGCATGTTTATTTAATGCCTGCTTGATTCTCGCGCAAATGCTAGGGAGCATGGGCGCTTGTGTCAATGTTCTCGTGGTGCCATGTGCGTCGATTGTATCAATAAAAGCGCCGGGGTGGGCTTGCAGATATAGGATACCTGCGGTATAGTCTCGCGCCCGAAAACTGCTCCCTGCCATATGGAAACCAGAGTGTTGCCAATAGAAGCAGGCTTAAGTAGCAGCCATATAATAGAGCGGAGATACAGTATGTACGCTGTAGTAGTAACTGGCGGTAAGCAATACCGCGTTGAAGAAGGTCAGACTCTTAAAGTTGAGAAACTAGAAGTCGCGACTGGTGAAGCACTAGATTTAGAAAAAGTACTGATGATTGGCAACGGCGACGATGTTAAAATTGGTGCTCCAGTGGTAGATGGCGCTAAAGTAACAGCAGAAGTGATCAATCACGGTCGTCACAAAAAAGTGAAGATCATGAAGTTCAAGCGTCGTAAGCATCACATGAAGCAGATGGGCCACCGTCAGTGGTTCACTGAAATTAAGATCACCAGCATCGCTGGCTAATCACTAATTTTTAGAGGTCCGTGCGGTTAACCATACCGTCGCATCCGCAGTGTTGCAGTGACCTCGCAGAAAGGAGAAAAGCAATGGCTCACAAAAAAGCTGGTGGTAGTACTAAGAACGGTCGCGATTCCGAAAGTAAACGCCTTGGCGTCAAACTGTTCGGCGGTCAAGCGGCTAAAGCAGGCGCTATCATTATTCGTCAACGTGGTACTCGTTTCCACGCTGGTGACAATGTGAAAATCGGTCGTGACCACACTTTGTTCGCAACTGTAGAAGGTGCAGTTAAGTTCGAAGTTCGCGGTCCTAAGAACCGTAAGACTGTAAGCATTATCCCGGCTTAATACCCCGGCGATACCGCTAGAGCGCCCTGACTGTGAATGTTGCAGTCAGGGCGTTTTTATTTGTACCAAGCTCCAGCGATGGTTGAGCTCAGGCGCATTGTTTAGGCCGTGCTGAGCGATAGCTTGGTTTGCAAATAAAAGACGTATCCTTGTAAAACATCTTCTGCAATTTTGTTGGAAGACTTAAAATACGTCGCAATAGTTAGAATAGATTCGACCGCCCGGTAGCATTGGTTTGCTGTGTGGTATGCAGATAAATCAACATTGCCACGGTAGCGTAGGTTACGTTATCTCGGCAGGCAGAGTGGACTTAATTCAGGCTCTGATAACGCAGGCAGCTTTTAAAAATGAAATTTGTTGATGAAGCACGCATCGTGGTGGAAGCAGGTAAGGGCGGCAATGGCTGCGTGAGCTTTCGCCGTGAAAAATACATTCCTAAAGGCGGCCCAGACGGCGGCGACGGCGGGGATGGCGGCTCTGTGTTTTTGGAAGCCGATGAAAGCGCCAATACCTTGGTTGATTACCGTTACACCCGTCGCTTTAATGCTCAAAATGGCAAGGGTGGTCAAGGGCGCGATTGCACAGGTTGGAAAGGTGAAGATATCTTCCTTAAGGTGCCTATCGGAACCACCGCCATTGATGAAGATACAGGTGAAACTCTCGGTGATTTGACCGCCCATGGCGAAACCCTAATGGTGGCGCGTGGAGGTTTTCATGGGCTGGGGAACACGCGTTATAAGTCTTCGACCAACCAAGCGCCGCGCCAGTCAAAACCGGGCCAGCCAGGTGAGTCGCGTAACTTAAAACTTGAGTTGAAGGTGCTTGCTGATGTGGGCCTGCTGGGTTTGCCAAATGCGGGGAAATCTACGTTTATCCGCTCGGTCTCTGCGGCAACGCCTAAAGTGGCTGATTACCCGTTCACGACATTGGTGCCTAATTTGGGTGTGGTCTCTATTGAGCAGCATCGTAGCTTTGTGATCGCGGATATTCCGGGTTTGATTGAAGGTGCTTCTGAAGGTGCTGGTTTAGGTACTCGTTTCCTTAAGCACTTAGTGCGTACGCATTTGTTGCTGCATATTGTTGATATGGCCCCATTTGATGATACTGATCCTGCAGAGCGCGTTACCGCGATCAGTAATGAGCTGGAAAGCTTCTCGCCGGGTTTAGCACTGCGTGATCGTTGGTTGGTATTAAACAAGTTGGATTTAATCCCTGAAGAAGAGCGTGAAGCGCGTTGTCAGGCTGTGATCGATAAATTGCAGTGGGAAGGTCCAGTGTATAAAGTTGCCGCGATTACAAAGCAGGGGACTTTCCCGCTAGCGTGCGACATTATGGAATACATCGAAGCGCGTCGTTTGCGTGCTTCTGAAGATGAAGAGTTTGCCGAATCAATTCAGGCTGAGCGCGAGCAAGTGGAAATGGAAGCTCGTGAGCACGTTGAAGCCTTGTACGAGCGCCGCAAGCAAGAGCGTGAAGCGCGCAAGGCGTCCAGAGATGGCAGCGATGATGATGACGACTTTGATGTTGAAGTTGTGTACACCACAGAATAAACGGCGCATTGATAATCGGTAAGGTTGATATGAGTACAGAGCAGTTTCAGGCGTCTCGTCACCAGCTGGCATCTGCCAAGCGCTGGGTCATTAAAATTGGCAGCGCCTTGCTCACTAACGACGGCAAGGGCCTGAATCGTGAAGGGATGCAAAGCTGGGTTGACCAGATTGCTAACCTGATTGATGCGGGGCATGAAGTGGTGTTGGTGTCTTCTGGTTCGGTTGCTGAAGGTATGACGCGTCTTGGTTGGAAAAAACGCCCTGATGAACTTCATCAACTTCAGGCCGCGGCTGCGGTTGGGCAGATGGGGTTGGTTCAAGCGTATGAAACCTCGTTTGCTAAGCACGGCAGGCACACCGCTCAGATACTTCTTACTCATGACGATCTCAGTGACCGCAAGCGTTATCTGAATGCGCGCGGCACGTTACGCGCTTTATTGCAGATGGGCGTAGTGCCCATTATTAACGAAAATGACACCGTAGTGACTGACGAGATTTGTTTTGGCGATAACGACACCTTAGGTGCTTTGGTTGCCAATCTTGTTGAGGCGGATGTATTAGTAATTTTGACTGACCAAGATGGTTTGTTTACGGCCGATCCTCGTTCCAATCCTGATGCGCAAATAATTTATGAAGGCCGTGCCTCTGATCCTCAATTCGCGGCGATGGCTGGCGGTGGTGGTGTATTGGGGCGTGGCGGTATGGTCACTAAAGTGCGTGCTGCCACATTAGCGGCACGATCTGGTGCGGATACCGTGATCGTTGGTGGACGTATTGATCAAGTCATTACTCGTTTACGCGAAGGCGAGCTGTTAGGGACTTTGCTGCTTGCTGATCAAGCCCCGGTCGCAGCACGTAAACAGTGGATCGCGGGTCATTTGCAAACTCACGGTGAGCTAATACTGGATGCTGGCGCAATTAACGCGTTACGCGACGGCGGACGCAGTTTGTTGCCTATCGGGGTGATTGCTGCCAATGGTCGTTTTGAGCGTGGCGAAGTGGTTGCGTGTAAAGACGAACAAGGTCGCATCGTAGCGAAAGGTTTGGTGAATTACTCGCGCGAGCAAGCGATAAAAATACTCAGAACACCAACGTCGGCGCTAGAAGCGGCATTGGGTTCAGTGGCTGAGCCAGAGATGATTCACAGAGATAATTTGGTCGTGCTCTAATTAATCAGACTATTTATTGTTTGGTGTTTAGTGTGCGTAATACAATTTTTAAAGGAGTATTAGAATGATTGAGTCAGTTAATGTTGCTGGTCTGGATGTAAGCAACGAGAAACCATTCACCTTATTTGGTGGTATGAACGTACTCGAAAGCCGTGATCTAGCCATGAAAATCTGCGAATACTACGTAGAAGTAACGACTCGATTAGGTATTCCTTATGTCTTTAAAGCCTCATTCGATAAAGCGAATCGCTCGTCGATCAATTCCTACCGCGGCCCAGGTATGGAAGAAGGGTTGAAGATTTTTGAAGAAATTAAAAAGACCTTTAACGTGCCGATCATTACGGATGTGCACGAACCTCACCAAGCCGCCCCTGTGGCAGAAGTGGTTGATGTGATCCAATTGCCTGCCTTTTTGGCTCGCCAAACGGATCTTGTGGTCGCTATGGCTGAAACCGGTGCCGCCATTAATGTGAAAAAACCGCAGTTTCTTGCCCCACATGAAATGCGCCACATCATCAAAAAGTTCGCGGAAGCAGGTAATGAGAAAATCATGCTGTGCGAGCGTGGTTCAAGCTTTGGCTATAACAACCTTGTGGTTGATATGCTCGGCATGGACGACATGAAGCAACAGGCACCAGTCATCTTTGATGCGACTCATGCGCTTCAGCGCCCGGGCGGCCGCGAAGATTCAGCGGGTGGCCGTCGTCAGCAAGCGTTTGAACTGGCTCGTTCGGGTATGGCGTTGGGCATCGCTGGTTTGTTTATTGAAGCGCACCCTAATCCTGCTGAAGCCAAATGTGATGGGCCGTGTGCATTACCTTTGGATAAGCTAGAGCCTTACTTGGCTCAAATGAAAGCCGTTGATGATTTGATCAAGTCGTTTGAAAAGGTTCAGATCGACTAAATTGACGTACATATTGCCGATTTGAAGGGCGAGTCAAAACCAATCTGGTGCAGCGGTTGACATCTTCGCTGCTAATCTGGATAATCTCGGCCCTCTTAGGGTACCCCCTGAGGTACCAACTGAAATTTATTAACCGAATTTAAGGAGCCGACTGTGGCAAATTCCGCTGGTTCTCGTAAACGCGCCCGTCAGGCTATCAAACGTCGTGCTCGTACTATGGCACTACGCTCAATGGTGCGTACTTACATCAAGAAAGTGAACACGGCTATTGAAGCTGCTGAGTACGATCAAGCACAAGCTGCATTCACTGTAACTAAGCCTTACATCGACAAGGCAGTTACAAAAGGTATTATGCACAAGAACGTTGCTGCTCGTACTAAGAGCCGTTTGAACGCTCGAGTTTACGCTCTGAAAGGCTAATCGCCCTTTAGAACGATGAAAGAACCCGCCGCTGGCGGGTTTTTTTGTATATGACTTCCCTATACTGTTGTTATCTAGCGTATTCGTTGATCGCTCGTATCAATAAAGCAACGAATAAAACAACGAATAAAACAACGTCGATAATCGTTGAGTGAATGTAGCCCCGAGATGACTGACCAACCTCAAGCCCCCAATAATGCACCGGTAGCGAAAAGCAGCAGCCTGCTTAGGTCGTCATCTATCGTTAGTATCATGACTTTGCTTAGTCGTGTGCTTGGCTTAGTGCGCGATGTGATTGTGGCGCAGCAGTTTGGTGCCGCCGCAGATGCGTTTTTTGTGGCGTTTAAAATCCCCAACTTCTTTCGACGCTTGTTTGCCGAGGGCGCTTTCTCTGTCGCTTTTGTGCCCGTGCTTAGTGAGTATCGGACTCAGCGAACCTTTGATGAGGTAAAGCTGCTGGTAGCGAGGGTGTCGGGTGTTTTGGGGTTAGCGTTGCTGGGGATTACTTGTCTTGCATTAATCGGTGCTGATTATTTGCCCTGGGTATTTTCTCCTGGGTTCCGCAGTGACCCTGATAAGTTCGCACTGACCGGCGATCTGTTGCGCATTACTTTTCCGTATTTGTTTTTCATATCAATGACGGCGTTCGCTAGCAGCGTTTTAAATGCGTATGGCCGCTTTGCTGTGCCTGCATTTACGCCGGTAATTTTGAACGTCACCTTGATTGCCGCGACCTTATTTTTCACAGATTACTTTGCCGAGCCTTTGTATGCCCTCGCTTGGGGGGTATTCTTCGCTGGTTTGTTCCAATTTATGTTCCAGCTGCCCTTTATTGCGCGTATGAAGCTGTTGGTCTTGCCGTCGGTAAAACCAAAAGACGAAGGGGTTCGACGGATTCTTACTTTGATGGTGCCGGCCTTGTTTGGCGTGTCGGTGAGCCAGATTAACTTGTTACTTGATACCTTGCTAGCGTCGTTCCTAGAGGATGGCAGTGTCAGTTGGCTGTATTACTCTGATCGTTTAAACAATTTACCGTTGGGGATTTTTGCGATTGCGATTGGGGTCGTTATTTTGCCTGCGCTGGCAGGCAAACATGCGGATGCGAATAAAGAAGCTTTCTCGCGCACTATCGACTGGGCCGTGCGTATGGTCTTTATGATCGCTACTCCAGCGGCACTTGCTTTGGTGGTATTGGCGACGCCTTTGATGGCGACCATTTTTTATCACGGTGAGGTCACCGCATACGATGTCGGTAAAATGACCTTGAGCTTGCAGGCGTATGCCACCGGGCTATTAGCCTTTATGATGATTAAAGTCTTGGCACCGGGCTATTACGCGCGCCAAGACACCAAAACGCCGGTGAAGATTGGTATTCAGGCCATGGTAGTGAATATGGTGCTGAATTTAGCTTTAGTCGTCCCGTTTCAACATGCAGGACTTGCGTTAGCGACGTCACTATCAGCTTATTACAACATGGCGATGCTGTATTACGGGCTGCGTAAACAAGGCGTGTATCAGCCACAAGCTGGCTGGATGCGCTTTGGCATGATTATGCTGCTAGCGAATACAGCGCTGGCTGGTGTTGCCCTATGGTTGATGGGGGATGCGCAGGCGTGGCTCGACTGGGAAACCATGCAGCGTATTGGTTGGATGAGTTTGATTGTTGTGGCTGGTATCGCTGTGTATTTTGCCGTGATGGTCTTGGCTGGGTTGCGTATGCGACATTTGCGTGGAGAGTTGTTCTGATACACCGTTTGCTGCACTGTTACCTCCTAGGCTAAACCGCTATAATCCGTGCTTTTATTTGCGCCGGTAGACCTTACGGTTTATCGGCATTCAGAGACAACAATGGGAAGATCCATGCGCCTGCTACGTGGCCTGCATAATGTACCTCGCGATTTTGATGGCTGCGTCGCTACCATTGGTAATTTCGATGGGTTGCATTTGGGTCATCAGTGCATTCTTGCCGCATTGCGTAATGCCGCTGAAGATGAAGGTAAACCGACCTTAGTCATCTTGTTTGAGCCGCAGCCGAAAGAGTTTTTTGCGCCGGATTTTGCACCCCCGCGTTTGGCTAGTTTTCGTGAAAAGTTTCTCGATCTTCAAAACGCCGGTGTCGATTACCTGTTGTGCTTACCCTTCAATGAAGCATTACGTAGTATGACGGCGGATGCCTTTATCTCTGAGGTGTTAATACAAGCACTTAAAATTCGTCATTTGATTGTGGGTGATGACTTCCGCTTTGGCTGTGATCGCAGTGGTGATTATCAAGCGTTGGTGGTGGCGGGGAGTGAGCATGGGTTTGCGGTAGACGATACACCGACACATGAAATTGACGCCGAGCGTGTAAGTAGTACCCGTGTACGTACTGAGCTGAGCAACGATAATTTAGCGGCGGCGGCGGTGTTGCTAGATCACCCGTATCGTATGAGTGGTCGCATTGCTTATGGTCGCCAGCTAGGACGTACGCTTGATACGCCGACGGCCAATGTGATGATTAAACGGACTAAATTGCCCATGACCGGCGTATTTGCCGTGCATGCGACGCTTACTGAGAACCACGAAGAATATATCGGTGTGGCAAACCTTGGGGTTAAGCCAACGGTGGCTGGTATCCCTGAGCCGTCGTTAGAAGTGCACCTGTTCGGATTTAAAGGCGATATTTACGGTCAACATTTGACGGTAGAGTTTCTGCACAAAATTCGAGACGAAATGAAATTTGATGGCTTGGACGCGCTACGTACTGCCATACAATCAGATAAAGATGCCGCGCGTTCGTATTTTGCGGCTCGGCCGGATTCTTTCCGATTTTAATTAAAAATAGGCCCGCTCATTAGCGAAGCTGGCCCTAATAAAAAGTGACTGTTATGAACGATAAAGTGGAAAGCCAATACAAGTCGACATTGAACTTGCCGGACACCGATTTCCCGATGCGTGGCAATCTTGCTAAGCGCGAACCAGAGATGCTTGCGCGTTGGGAAGAAACTGGCTTGTACAAAAAGATTCGTGAGGCCCGCGCTGGTCGTAACAAGTTTATTTTGCATGATGGCCCTCCTTACGCGAACGGCAATATTCACATTGGTCATGCCGTTAATAAGGTATTAAAAGACATCATTATTAAGTCGCAAACCTTAAGCGGAAATGATGCGCCGTACATTCCGGGTTGGGACTGTCATGGTTTGCCGATTGAATTAAAGGTGGAAGAGAAGGTTGGTAAGGTTGGCGATAAAGTCACCGCCAGCGAATTCCGTAAGCACTGTCGTGAATACGCCGCAGAGCAAGTGGATGGGCAGCGTCGTGATTTTAAACGTCTGATGGTGTTAGGAGATTGGGATAATCCATACCTGACCATGGACTTTAAGTTTGAAGCCGACATCATTCGTACGCTCGGCAAAATCATTGATAACGGCCATCTACACAAAGGCTTTAAGCCAGTGAACTGGTGTTCGGATTGTGGGTCTGCTTTGGCCGAAGCCGAGGTGGAATACCAAGACAAAAAATCCATCGCCATTGATGTGAAGTTCCAATTCTTTAATGCCGGTGGGATTGTTTCTGCCTTTGGTGCGGATGAATCTATCGCAGCTAAACCCATCAGTATTGTTATTTGGACAACCACGCCTTGGACGCTGCCAGCGAACGAAGCGGTGTCTGTGCATCCGAACCTTGAATATTCATTAGTTCTTTTGAAAGAAGCTGACGAAGTATTGCTGCTAGCGACCGACCTTATCGACGATGCATGTCAGCGTTATGGCCTAAGTGCTGATGATGTGGAAGTGTTAGCGACCGCTAAAGGCGCTGTATTTGGTCAACTGCCTTCGCAAGAATCAGCGCCATTTATGGTGAAGCACCCGTTTATGCCAGCTGCAGAAGGCCAGCATGAAAAAGATAAATACGTGCCAGTGATTACGGGTGAGCACGTCACGGCAGACTCGGGTACAGGCTCCGTTCATACCGCACCAATGCATGGTGTGGACGATTACGTGGTGTCGAATAATTACGGTATAAAATCAGCAGAAATGTTGGTGGATGCACAAGGTAATTTTATCTCTAACGCGGCATTAGACGCATTAGAACTGGCGGGTTTAAGCACTGCTGATAAAGGCAACTTCCGCGTACTCGGTATTTTGAATGAACGCGGCGCTTTGGTGAAAAAAGCCAATATTACTCACAGCTACCCGCATTGCTGGCGTCATAAATCGCCGATTATTTTCCGTGCGACGCCGCAGTGGTTTATCAGTATGAATCAAGCGGGTCTGATTGATCAGGCGATGAACGAAGTTGAAAATACCATTGAATGGCGTCCAAGTTGGGGTAAAGCTCGCATCGAAGGCATGATGAAAGATCGCCCTGATTGGTGTATCTCGCGTCAGCGTACGTGGGGCGTGCCGATTGCATTATTCGTGCATAAAGAAACCAGCGAATTACACCCTCGTACCTCAGAGCTAATTGGTGAAGTTGCTGCAAAAGTTGAACAGGCCGGTATTGAAGCCTGGTTTGAATTAGATGCCAAAGAACTGATCGGTGATGACGCCGAAAGCTACGTTAAGGTAGTTGATACGTTAGACGTTTGGTTTGACTCTGGTGTTACTCATACGGCGGTATGTATGGCACGTGACGAGCTAGAAATGCCCGCTGACTTGTATCTTGAAGGTTCGGATCAACATCGCGGATGGTTCCAGTCATCGTTACTGACCAGTGTGGCTGCGTACGGTAAAGCGCCGTATAAAACAGCATTGACGCATGGTTTTACTGTGGACGGTGAAGGCCGCAAGATGTCGAAATCAATCGGTAATACGGTTGAGCCACAGACGGTTATGAACAAACTCGGTGGTGATATTCTTCGTTGGTGGGTAGCGGATACCGATTACTCCGGCGAAATGACCGTATCGGATGAAATTCTGAAACGTAATGCCGATTCATATCGTCGTGTGCGTAATACGTGTCGTTTCTTGTTGGCCAACATTAATGGCTTTAATCCAGCGACGGACATGGTGGCGGGTGAAGACTTATTGCCATTAGATGCATGGATTGTTGGTTACACCGAACGCCTACAAGAAAAAGTCGTCGCGTTGTATAAAAACTACGATCTAAAAACGCTCACTAAAACACTGATGAATTTCTGTGTAACAGAGTTAGGCGCGTTTTATCTGGATGTCATTAAAGACCGTCAGTACACCTGTAAAGCGGATAGCTTGCCACGCCGCAGTGCGCAAACCGCGCTTTACCATGTGGCGGAGGCGATGGCGCGTTGGATTGCTCCGGTATTGTCATTTACTGCTGAAGAAATTTGGGATGTGTTGCCGCAACCTGTGAACGGTTCGCGTGAAGAGTCTGCTCAATTAGCGGAATGGTACACCGGTTTCCCGACGTTGCCTGCGAGTGAGTTGAATGATGCCTACTGGCGTACCACGATGGACGTGAAAGAGGCCGTCAATGGTGCCCTTGAAAAAGCCCGTAATGAAAAACGTATCGGTGCTTCGCTTGGAGCAAACGTCACACTATATGCTGCCGACGAATTAAAAGCCTCGCTGGAACGCTTAGGTGATGAATTGCGTTTTGTCATGATCACGTCTAACGCAGATGTTAAAGCGCTGAGTGAAGAGGGCGGAGATGCCACAGAGTTAGATGGCTTACGCGTTTCTGTAACGGCGTCTGATGCTGCTAAATGCGAACGTTGTTGGCATCACAGTGATACGGTTGGATTAAGTGCTCAGCATCCTGCTTTATGCGGTCGTTGTATCGAAAACGTAGAAGGTGACGGTGAAGTCCGTCACTTCGCATAAGGAAGATTCAGATGACGGATGCACAGACAGGTCGTTCGCCCATGATCTGGTTATGGCTTGCAGTATTAGCTGTAATTTTAGATCAAGTAACCAAAGTGGCTGCCGAGCAGCTACTAACGTTTGCTCAGCCCGTGTACTTATTGCCGGTTCTGGATTTTACTTTGCTCTATAACAAAGGAGCGGCGTTTAGTTTTTTAGCGGATCAGCCGGGGTGGCAGCGTTGGTTTTTTACGGCGGTTTCTATCGGTGTGTCCATCATGTTGATTGTGTGGATTAAACGTTTACCGCGTGGTGCTGTGTGGCTGCCCATTGCTTTGGCGTTAATTTTAGGTGGCGCTATTGGTAATTTAATTGACCGTGTGATCTACGGGCATGTCGTTGATTTTATTTCGGTACACTGGAATAACAAATATTTTCCGGCGTTCAATATAGCGGACTCTGCGATCACCCTTGGTGCCATTATGATGGGGTTGGACGTGATTCGTGAAATTAAAGATGAGAGAGCGGCGAAGGCCGAATCTTCAGCGAAATAACAGCGCTGAAGATTCAGGTTTTATCATCTTCTTGATTGGCTTTTTTATTTCTAAATAACTCTTCGAACTTAACATAGGTGTTTTATGTCTCTCGGAATGATTGCTCAAGGTAGCCGTATTACAATGCATTTCGCGCTTAAATTGAGTGAAGAGCAAGTAGTTGATTCTACCTTTGATAAAGAGCCAGCCACCTTTGTGTTAGGGGATGGTAATTTACTTCCGGGGTTTGAAGAGCACCTGATTGGTTTAACGACCGGCGATAGTAAAAGCTTTATTGTGCCACCTGAAAAAGCCTTTGGTCAGCCAAATCCGCAAAATATGCAAAGTATGAAACGTTCAGATTTTCCAGTGGATATGCCGGTCTCCTCTGGGTTAATGGTCTCGTTTGCTGATGCCCAAGGCGCAGAGCTTCCGGGGGTGATTAGCGAGATTGAAGGCGACTGGGTGACGGTTGATTTTAATCACCCTCTCGCAGGCAAAGAATTGATATTCAAGGTGCAAATATTGGAGGTGCATGATGCAGATTAAACTCGCTAATCCTCGTGGATTTTGTGCCGGTGTTGACCGCGCCATTGATATTGTAAATCGTGCCCTTGAACTGTTTGAACATCCAATTTATGTACGCCATGAAGTGGTACACAACAAATTTGTTGTGAATGATTTGCGCGAACGTGGGGCGATTTTTGTTGATGAACTCGACGAAGTGCCAGACGATAATATCGTCATTTTCTCTGCTCACGGCGTATCACAAGCCGTGCGTAAAAATGCCGAAGATCGTGGGCTTAGAGTATTTGATGCGACCTGTCCGTTGGTGACCAAAGTTCATCTTGAAGTCACTCGATATAGTGCTGATGGCCGCGAGTGCATACTGATCGGCCATAAAGGGCACCCAGAAGTCGAAGGCACCATGGGGCAGTACGATTACAGTAAAGGCGGCAATATCTACTTAGTCGAAGACGAAGAAGACGTGCAAGCGCTTACAGTTAACGACGCCACACAGCTTTCTTATGTTACCCAAACCACACTGTCCATGGATGACACCGCACGGGTGATTGATGCTTTGCGGGTGAAATTTCCAGACATTACCGGCCCACGTAAAGACGACATTTGCTACGCCACCCAAAACCGCCAAGACGCTGTAAAAATACTCGCCAGCGAGTGTGACTTAATGCTGGTGGTGGGATCACCTAATAGCAGCAATTCTAATCGCCTACGCGAACTTGGTGAGCGCATGGGGGCTGCATCTTACTTAATCGACAACGCCTCTGAAATCAAACCTGAGTGGCTTGTAGGTATTAAAGCCGTCGGTGTGACGGCTGGCGCGTCTGCGCCTGATGTATTAGTGAAAGAGGTCGTCGCAAAGCTTGAGTCGTTAGGTGGCAGCCAACCAGAAGAGCTAAAGGGCAGGGAAGAGAACGTGGTGTTTACCTTGCCGAAAGAATTGCGGCTGGTGGATGTGGGGTGAGTTTTTAATCATGTTCTATTAAATATATAAAAAATAAACCCGGCCATTGCCGGGTTTATTTTTTTGATCAAGGTTGTTCTTTGAGGTTGTTCTTTACAGTTGCTTTTTAATTGTGTCTGTCCCGTGGTCAAAAAGTGCTGAAATACCGGACGTGCTCATTAAAATGTCACCGTCCTCTTGTTGAGAGCTGGTTGATGCTGCTGCACGTATTTCAACACAGAGTGTTAGATCCACTGGATCGCAGTCTTCCCCCGCTAATGTGTAATTATCTAGGGTTCCGTCAGCTGGATACCCTAGAAGCGTGAGATCCTTCGCGTAGGTCTTATTTCTAAGGAAGTAACGCTCCTGAGCTGCAAGAATATTCTGCAGCTCCGCAATAGCCTCAGAACGGTTCGCTTTTCGTACGCTATCAAGGTACGAAGGGTAAGCGATTGACGCTAAAATTCCGACAATAACAACCGTGATCATTACTTCAAGCAACGTGAATCCGGAGTGCTGTTTTAGTGAATAACTCACAATTAAAGTTCCTCTTCCCAGTAATTGGTCTCAAACAGGTCACACCGGTCTAGATTACTTTCAGTGACCGTCGTTCCTGAAAGGATACTGATCGCATAGTCATTACATTTAGGTGCTACACAGGTTTCACCTTCTGGGCAGGCTTCTGGTGGTATTTCTATTAAGGTGCCAGGGGGAGTTAGTCGAGTTGTAGTTGTTTTGATCGTAACTGTTTCACCAGGAATGTTGGCCTTGCAACTGTCTGTGCCGTCACTGCAGGTGACTCTATTTCGGATCTCTGCTGAAGGTGCGAACTGATACTGCCGAGAGTTGCCTAAATTACCAGTGCATGAGACCTCCGCGTTATCATCCCCCTTAGCGAACGTGCTAAAGGTCACAACACCGTTCAAAGTAAGAGAGGGCGACATTATTTTTTCACCCACAATTGGTGGATCAAAATACCAACCATGTTTCGACTTAACTTCATCAGTAGCATCTGCAGATGTCCATTCTGCAAGATCAGAGACGTTGATTTTGGTGTAGCTTGTCGGAAAATCTCTACCATACATGTCTTTGATTAGATAAAAATGATCATTCACATCCTCGCTAAGTGGATGAGCGCGATATCCCGACCCGATGCTAACCAATAAAAAAGAGTCTTTCACATAGACCGTCTTTATAGTGCCGTCATCAAGAATAACTTGAGTGGGTCTGGTTGTATTGATGAAAGAGACATCTGGGCTGACATAAAATCGGCGGTTTTCAGAAATTCCATTTGACTCACTGCTATTTATATCGGCGATAACACCACCAGTGAAGGTATTACTTTTACTTATTAAATCAAAGCGCCATAGTCGACCACCGACATCTGCAGCATATAACAAGTCAACGTAACCATCATTGTTACGATCAACGGGAGCGATATCGCTTGGAAAGCTACTTTTCATTTCACTACTTGCGCCAGCGACATCATCGTAGGCATTCCATAATACGTTGCCTGATAAAGCATCAATCATATAAACAGTATTGCCTGTTGTATGTTCAAGACGAGTTGCGCTGCTGCTATCTTCTGCTGGGTCATAACCGCCACCTGCAAAAAGCACGACGGTATTCTTATTCTTCCACTTAACAAGTGCAGGTTTAAGCGAAGACCAAGTTTGCCCTAGGCGGCTATAACCATCACTGACCGTCGGAATGTTTTTATTATTATTCAGATAGTTGCCATGTTTTTGCCAGAGCAAAGAGGGGCTGTCAGGCTTGGTAATATCAAAGGCGTAGTAGCTGTGACCACCCCTGCGCATTCCAACATACAAGTAAACGGTATCATCGCCATCAACGATACCATTTAGATTGATGTCATTGTGCCAATAGGTAATAGCTCCATCTAATCCATATATTTTGTTTTGCGCAGATGTTCGTGAACGATCTACGTAGCCAAGTGCATTTGGCAATAATTCATGAGGAATTAATGAGAAAACTTCATGGCCGTTAGATGTATCAAACGCATGTAAGTAACCGCCATTAGTTCCAATAAACACAATACTTTGATTATTGGAGTAATTAATAACAATTGGACGACTGTGAATAGCATCTTCCATCTCTTGACGATTAGAGGTGCCGTCTTGTGTTAGACCTGATATCCAGTTGGCTACACCCTCTTTATATGTAATTGTAGTCCCATTGTCTGTATTAAGTACTGCATCAGCTATGCCTGAATCACCTAGACCTAATAGGTTATTGTTAAGGCTGAGAATACGCTCGGGGGTTACTTGAATTAGGTTGCCTGATGTATCAAGCATCTTTATATTCCGCGTTGTTACATTGCCAAATTGCTCAGCCGCTCCCCCTTTTCGTACATCTGAACCGTCTACCGTATCACTCCATAAGCTCACTGCAAGGTCGTCAAAGAATCCATTTGCTGCTATTGCGATTTTTCCTTTTTTGTCGACTATTCCTTTATCTGAGATCGAATACCGTTTTAAGTTACCTGCCCAAGCACCGGTATCATTGGGAGCGAATACTGCATAATACAATTCGTTACTCAACTGAAGACTGTTGTAAGAACTTACCGCTATCGCCGGAGCCGTAAATGTAGAGGGTGCCTCTAATGCTTCGACTGCGGAGTTCTGAAAGGCATCTCTGACGGTGTCATAGCTACTTGCGGATGCAAAACTACCGCCTCCTGCTTTTGCTGTATTTTCTAATTTTTCTTTAGTTTCAACTGCCTGAGTCCCACTAAATCCTCCAATGGTATCAGTAATAATGCCGTACTTTTCATAGAGTGCGAATGCAGCCTCTTCCATGCAATGACCATGAATACCTGCGAAGCTTCCATCTGTTTTATATGCAGGAAGTCCTGAATCATCAGTTGCGCAAGGATTATTAATTGCGACCGTTTTGTGGGCTAAGTTTAAACCGGAAAGTTGATTCTCAATATCCTCATTTGCACTATTATCCTCTGATGGTGCGCCGTCAGTAAATAAAACAATTTTATTAACAATACCGCAGGAATTAGATAGATCGGGTATTTTAAACTGTGTATTTGACCCGGCAGCAAAGGCTTCTGGAATGCTCTTGTTATTGCCTGAACCTGTACGGGCTGAATATTTCGCAGTCTGAGATGTCATATACAGCCCAGCTTCATACATAGTTTCTGATAATGGGGTTCCTCCATTGGGTGTTAATGAATCAATTGCATTGGAGAGAGTTTGTAAGTTATCTCTAGCAGGCTGCATGGCGGCTATGACACGGCCACCATCCGAATCTGTATTAAATCGCATTAAACCAATATTTACATTTTCAGGAAGAGACCCAATGGCGTCTTTTGCTGCGCGTTTCATAATTGCCATTCGTGTCGTGGTGACATCAGACTCTCCCTCAACCGCTAGATAGTTAAGGTAGTTGCCGCTGTACAATCTTGCAAAATAGCCTGTGTAGGGGAGAGGGGGAAGCCAGCCAGCCCAGCCACTGGTTTCACCACAATCTACTGTTAATGAAGTATCTGTACTATTTATTGTTTTGTCATTGTGTTCGTTTTGATCAATACCAAGGAAATACCTTGGTCCCCACCATTTATTATTAGTGGTGTTGCCTTTAATTCTAGTCCGACCTGTATAGGTCCCTGTATTCTTAGCTGCCGAGAGTGCGGACGTACATATAATCTGACTTTCGGCAACATCATTCTGACGGATATTAGAGGCAACAGCATCAAGAGAGTTAAATGGCTTATATAAGTAATACAAATTAGAATTGAATTGATATTTGCTATTGTCGTAAACCGTTGAAGAATCGTATGGAGGCCGGGTGAGAGTTTCAGGATCGTTCATACTTCCTGATGTATCTAAAATAAACAGTACGTTGCTGTCTTTAACACTGCCTGTGCCTGTGAATATTTCGATATCGTCTGCAATGGCAATTGGTGTGTTTGCCAGCATAAAAATAAGACTTAAAGCGAATAATTTTTTCATTTTGATCTCCTACTAGCGGCCGCTGGATGGAACGAAGTATTTAAACCCTAATTTTTGACTCGACCGAAAACGTCCACTACTGTCTGTTGTGTCTGAAGTAATTTCGAAGGGCATGGTTGCAATAGCACCGACACTGCTATCTTTACCATCTAGGCCGAAATTAAAATTCACTGGAATATTTAGGGTGTATCTAAGTCGACTGAGTTGTGTGTATGGCTCTCTAGTCGTATCCAGTATTGATTGCAGAGAAATCGCTTCTGGAGCGGGGGCGCCATCTGCGTTTTCTGTTACGGCTCCTTCCATTGCGCGACTTAAGTCCTGGACTTTGGCGAGCTCGTTTTTGTAGCCGTCGTACTGTGACCCCAATTCTCGTTTCGATGTATGAAACACATCCTCTTTAATCTGCAAGTTACCCACGACACGAAGCTGTGTTGTTGAGCCTTGCAGACTTAAAATCGCTAAAAACGTCACTGAGGTCAGCATGACCAAGCTGACGACCAGTGCGCTGCCGTGTTGCTTTACTATTTTCATAGGTTGGCCTCGTATTAATTCAGTAACGTGACAGTGGTTGTGAACACCTGTCGCGCTATTTGATCGTTAAACGTGTAAGTAAGTGAATCCATTACAATATAATTTTGATCCCGCGATGGGGCTTCTGTGGTGGATAGCGCTTGCGTTAAAAAGCCGATACGCATGGCGTAGACATTAGACCAGTTAGTTACTTGATCGGCGTTGTAGTAAGCACTGACGTTGAGGGTGTCATTAGTTAGTACAGCATTGCCTTGTCCAAATAAAACATGCATGGAAAGTACGCCAGCAGCAAGGGCTTGAGAGGCACCAAAGTTATCCCCCGGATTTGCTCTCACGGTGCCGTTTTCATCAAAGGACTGACAGCGAAGGTTGCTTAAACCATTATTATCAACCTCAACCCAATACACGTCAGTCACCGTCACGTTTGCGGTGATGTTGTTACCATCAGCATCAAGAAGTGCACTGCCATAACAGGTAACTGCATTGCTTTTTGGAATCGTCTTAGTTGAATCCATAGGGTCTTCTTCGACTTCTGCGACTCGTCGCACCGCTATGCGATCTCCTGTGCCTGAGTCGTTTTCGCGGATGCAGATTGTCTCTGATGCATCCACACACAAGGTACCAAATGCTACAAGGCCAGTATCTTCAGGGTCGTACCCTGTTTTGAGTAATTGGCGATTAATATAATCAACCGCGAAGCGACCGCTTTCTTGTGAGTCGGCTAATGTGTCGGATACAGACGCTGCTTGGTTGCTACTAATTAGAATGCTGCCGACGGCAAATACCACTATCAGGCTGAGTGTCATGGCAATCATTAGCTCAACCAGAGTTAAGCCTTGTTGTTTATGTAAACTTATTTTTATCATGGGCGAAATACCACGCTGTAGTCTTCACGCGCTGTCTCGGCGAGTGTTCCAGCTTCTAGATAATAAACATCGTCACCATCGGCGTCTTGGCCAGCAGTGCGAGAGTTCCAAGAGATAACGAGCTCTAAGTCGCCATCACCAAGATCATTCACGACTAAGCCAGGTCTGCTAATAAATGATGCCGAGCTCGTCATGGCGCTTGAGCCTGTTAGTGCAGCAGTGCCACACAATGCATCCCAAAGGTCGAATGTTGCCATTTCAGTATTGGTGCAATCCCCTGCGGCTGCTTCTTGTTTGCCGTCTAATGAGTAGGAGGCACACATTTTTACGGCGGGAGCATTTGAGGCACCATCTCCGTCAAAACAATTTATGCCTGCCGTTGTGTAATCATTAACGGCAATTTTGTTGGCGCGTATGCGATTAATTAAGTCGTTTGCTACCCAGATGGCGTGAGTGCGGTTGCCTGTATCAGACACCGAACGAATAGATTGCATTTGCATGGCGCTTAAGCCGAGTAAGCCTATCGTGGTGATCACAATAGTGACCAATACTTCAATTAAACCTATGCCACGTTGATGATTTATTGAGTTACGCATGTAAGCTCCGTTTCTGCAATTTGTCCTGATCTCAGCAGGGAGAATGATTTGTCTTCATTTCCGGTACATCCTGAGGTACGTATGGTGATAGTGTCGGTGCTTTCTATCTGACCTGTAGCGGTAAACGCGACTGAGTCTAACCCCTCGGCACTCGTCACTGTAATCGTGTCATCCAGAATATCTCGAACTCTTAGGGTATCATTCGACGTTTCAGCAATGATGTTCCAGCCGCCATCTATGGCTGACATCCTAACGACTTCGCCACGGGAGATTGCATAGCTTCGCGCAAACTGAAGATCCTGTTTAAACAAGCCGGTTATGCGCTCTGCTTTGGAGTTGTTTACCATGCTGGTCATTGAGGGGACCGCTATAGCTGCAACAATGCCAACGATGGCCAAAGTAATCATGAGTTCGAGCAGAGTGAACCCCTTGATGTATTTCCCTGTTCTCATAGTTTTACCAATGTAATTTTTATGCACTATTTTTACATTGTTATATTAACTCTGCAGTGTTCTAGTTCCGATACTGTTCAGATAAGCGGTCTGAATTACATTCTCAGTGGAATGAGGCCATGAAAAGTTATATTAATTACACCGGACTGGATTCCCACTGCTGTTTTCTACTAGACCATCATTGTCGCCATCTTGGCCTAAGCGAATACGCCCTACGTTGGAAATAATAATGGTTGCAGAAAGGTCTCGTTGGCCATTAAGGCAGACCTTTACTGTTCCATTGTGACCGAAGGCGGTACCTGACGGTCGGAACATAATTGCGTTGTTGCGGCTGAACTCGCGGGCTAGGTGGTCATCGTTGTTCGGTAGTGAGGGGAAGGTGCGAATAGTAATTTCGTCATTATCTAAAATTTGATTTTGATTACGATCTTCAAACACCGTTAGCTGTCTGTTCCAGTCATTGTGGCATTCATCGCCAGTATCTAATGGACAAAGACTGACAGGTAGGCCCCGGTATACGGCCATGGATCGCGTCAAGGCAATAGCACGATGGATTGTCGAGACCTGTGCCTTGAATTGACTTTGTTCGATGAGGGCGCTCATTGCCGGAAGGCCGACGCCAAGCAGAATGCCAACAATGGCCAGCGTCACCAGTAACTCAATAAGTGTAAATCCATTTTTCGGTTTTAAATCCAGCGCTTCCATCTTTGCGATCCTTGCAGGGTGAGTGACCCATTACTGTAACAACTCTCCTGCGAAGGTCACTCAGCCGAATTTCTTATTTTTTCCATTAATCTATGTCTAATTTCTTACACCGATAGCGCAGCGCACGGAAGCTAATGCCCAATCGTTCAGCGGCGGCGGTCTTGTTCCAACGTGTGCTTTTGAGGGCTTCTTCAATGGCTTCACGCTCTAATCGTTCAAGGTAGCCTTCAAGATCTCCAAGGGCTTCGGTATGAATATGCGCGCCAGCGGCTTGCTTAGGGGCGTCGAATTGTAGGTCTGTGACTTGGATTTCGTCGCTCTCCATTAGCGTAAAGGCGCGTTGTAACATGCTGTCGAGTTCGCGGATATTGCCTTTAAATGGATGGCGCATTAGGGCTTCTAGTGCCATCTCGCTGATGCTGACCTTGGGCATATCCCATTCAGTCGCGTAGTTGGTGAGGAAGTATTCAACCAGTTGCGCTATGTCTTCACGACGATTATCAAGTGACGGAATTTCTAAGCCAACGACTTTAAGCCGGAAGTACAGGTCTTGCCTGAAGCTTCCTTGCTCGACAAGGTTGTTCAGGTCGGCAGCACTGGTGCTGATTAGGCGAGCATCAATGGCAATGCCTTGATCAATACCGGGGTGGTGGATTTTCTTTTCTTGCAGTACACCTAGCAATTTGGCTTGAATATCAGCGGGTAGGCGGTCTACATCATTGAGAACTAGGGTGCCTCTATCCGCCTCGCGGAATGCTCCTAGTGTGTTGTGTTTGGTGTTCCCGAATAATACGTCGTCAGCACTGCCTTCTTGTAATGCATCGCAGTTGACGGTGATAAATGGAAATTCGCTGCGTGAGCTTTGGCTATGTATCGCTTGTGCTACCGCTTCTTTGCCAACGCCCACTTGGCCATATAGTAGAGCGGGTGCTTGGGTACGGGCGACCTTACGAACGGTAGAGCGTAAATTTTCCATGATTGTTGAGTTGCCAACCAATAAACTTTGGCATTGCTCGGGGATCGCGCCTCGCACTTTACTTAATTTAAGCGCTGAGGTGGCTAGCGAGCGTAAACGGTTGGTGTCTAATGGCTTAGCAACGACATCGAACGCGCCTGCCTTAAGCGCGTTTACTCCGAGTTCTAAGTTACCAAAGGCGGTAATCATCGCGACGGGCATTTCAGGAAAATTACGGCTGCAATGATTGATTAGTTGCATCCCGTCACCGTCAGGTAGCTTCATGTCTGTAATGCAAAAATGAAAGGTGTTTTGACGCAAAAGCTCGGTAGCTTCACTGACGTTGGCTGCTAGCTTGCAAGCTAGCCCCATGCGCTCAAAGGTCATACTGAGCAGAGAGCGGATATCTTTTTCGTCATCCACGATCAATGCGCAGGGTTCCGACAGCATACGTGTATCCTCTTTTGTATTTACGTCATTATTAGAGGTGCGTAATTTAAAGTTGTGTGATTTCAAGTAAGTGAAAATGAATTATGACGAAGTTTCGCTATGAGCGCTGTGACAATGACCACACATTCGTTGTAATTAGCTTAATGTCTTTGTTAAGCCGTCGTCTTACATTTTAAGAGTTAAGCGAAAACAAGCTCCCGTGTCATGTGGAATATACTCAATGGATGCTTGGTTTGCTTGGCATAGTTCGCGGCATAAATAGAGGCCCAGCCCCGTGCCATTGTGTTCAGTTGTACTGAACGGTTCAAATAGACGATCTCTTTGATTATCGGCCACACCCAAACCATTATCAATAACATCTATTTCCACCCGGTTACGTCCTGCAGGTAGCACGTCGATTGTGAGTTTAGGCGGGTGAATACGTGCTTTGCGTGCATAGCGTAAACCATTAACGCATAAGTTAGTGAGTACTTGATTAAGGTGATCTGCATCAAATTGTACTTGCAAGTCATTTGGGCAATTGATGATAAATTCATAATCACTAAGGCTGTCTAGTTGATTGAAGAGCACAATAAACTCATGCAAAAAAGCAGACAGTGGAAGCGAGCTGAGTGTTGCCTTACGGCCACTTGAAAGCTGCAATATATCTCGAATCGTGCGGTTAATTCGTTGGCTGTTGTTTTCAATAATACTTGTCAGTTCTCGGTCTTGATCGGTCAGGTGAGGCGCTTCAGATAATAGCTGAGCCGCTTGGTTTAACGACGATAATGGGTTGCGAATCTCATGGGCAATACTGGCCGTCAAGCGTCCTAAGGACGCGAGCTTTATTTGCTGTGCTTCAGCAGAGATACGGGCATCGTCCTCTAACAATAATAGAAAGTCATCATCGGTATCCGATATCGCAATATAGCGTACGGATAAGCTGGTGCCGTTGAGTGTTAAGCGGGTATTCGCGTGTACATTAATCAGTTCCGCAGGGAGTAGCCCGCCGCGCTTCAGCGAAAACCATTGAAGGGCCGTATCATTGAAAAATAAAACACTCTGGTCGTGATTACAGGCAATAATGCCGTCGGGTAAGTTCATTAGTGCGTGTTGGCTTAAACGCTGTAATCGTCGGATATTTTTTGCATTGTAAGAAGCCAAACTGAGCGCATCTTTAATCCGCCTGGACAGTAACTGCGTTAAACCGGCGATGGCAAAGCAGATGGCACCATACACACCGGTATTGGCTGAGTCAGAAATACCAAAGTCTTGAGGCACTATATGCTGGGTGTAGATAACGGCAATACTGACCCATGCCGCGACGCTATAGCCGAGTATGCCTGGCGCCAGCAAGTTGGCAATGATGATAGGGATAAGCAATAGGCTTGAAAACCCGGCTTCTAAGCCACCCGATGAATACATTAATCCTGTGAGTAGGGCGGTCTCAACAAAGAGATAGGTCGTGGCAGCCTGAGAGTCAGATGTGCGGCTAATGATGGCGGCAAATATAGCGGCGCTGAATACATACACCGATGACAGGACCAGAAACATTTGCGGTACCTTGCCACCTAGAATAATGTCCTTGCTATCAATGCCATCAATGACGATAAGAGTCAGCGCCAAGAGCAAAGAGTAGTAGCTGTAAAAACGCAGTAAACGGCTACCACGACCGATGTGTTCGTTTGTCTCTGGTTTGGCTGTAAAAGAGTTGAAGGGCATCCTGAGTATCCGGTTTGCGTCCTGAGGCGTATTTTCAGACAATACGTGCATCTGAAAGAGGTTAACCTGAGTCCATGTCCGAGTCACTGCACAAATCCCCGAGCGACCCCCAGCTCAAATCACTGCCATCCGTTCTGACGATTGCGTTAGGGCAGTGTAATTTTCATGTGGGTGATCTTCCGGGGAATACTGAAAAAATTATTCAAAGTGCGACAGATGCTGCCACGCAAGGCGCAGATCTTATTGTCTTTACTGAGCTAGCATTAACGGGATACCCACCAGAAGACCTACTATTGCGGCCGAGTCTTAAGCACCGTATTGATCAGGCCTTAGAACAAATAGCCCTCGCCAGCCATCAAATTGCCATTGCAATTGGGTACCCGTCGCAGCACCAGAATGCGCTGTTTAATTGTGCGGGCGTGTGGCACCGAGGTGAGCTTTTGGGCGAATACGCCAAACAAGAGCTTCCAAATTACCAAGTGTTTGATGAAAAACGCTATTTTACGTCTGGGCAGAACGCGACGGTGGTCGAGCTCAATGGCGTAAAATTAGGGTTAACTGTGTGTGAAGACGTGTGGTTTGACGCACCAGTGGCGCAAGCGGTAGAAGCCGGTGCTGAGTTGATTCTAAATTTAAACGCATCGCCTTTTCATATGGGAAAACAACAAGAACGCATAGACTTGATACGTCGCCACGTAGAAAGCCACAAAGTACCTTTCTTATACGTCAATCAAATTGGCGGGCAAGACGAGCTGGTATTCGATGGCAGCTCGTTTGCGGTCAGTGAGCAGGGTGAATGTATTTTGCAGATGGCGTCATGGAAAGAAGCCACTGGCTTTGTGCGCTTTGAGAATAACCAGTTAACGTCTGTCAGTGAATCGCAACCCGCACGTGAAGATGGCCTTGCCAGTTTGTACAACGCCTTAGTGTTGGGCGTGCGCGACTATGTGGGTAAAAATCGTTTTCCTGGCGTATTACTCGGACTATCTGGCGGGATTGATTCAGCGCTGACCTTAGCCATCGCCGTGGATGCACTTGGGCCTGAAAAAGTCCGAGCTGTGATGATGCCGTTTGCGTATACCTCTGATATGAGTAAAGAAGACGCTTCCCTGCAAGCCGAGGCAATGGGAGTGAAATACCAGTCGATCTCCATTGAACCTATGTATAACGAATTTATGACGGCACTAGCGCCTGACTTCGAAGGATTGGCAGTCGATACCACCGAAGAAAACCTGCAAGCCCGTTGTCGTGGCGTTCTGCTAATGGCGCTCTCGAATAAAACCGGTTCTATGGTCATCACCACTGGCAACAAAAGCGAAATGGCCGTCGGTTATGCCACGCTTTACGGCGATATGGTCGGTGGTTATAGCGCCTTAAAAGACGTTTACAAAATGAAAGTCTTTGCCTTGGCGGAATACCGCAACACCATCTCGCCAGTGATTCCGCAGCGGGTGATAGACCGCCCGCCATCCGCTGAGTTAGCGCCGGATCAAAAAGATGAAGACAGCCTGCCAGCGTACCCGGTATTGGATGCCATTCTCGAAAATTACATCGAACACGACGAAAGCGCCGAGCATATCATCGCCGCCGGTTTTGAACGTGAGGATGTGATGCGTGTTTTACGTTTGGTTGATATTACTGAATACAAACGCCGCCAAGCGCCGATTGGCGTGCGAGTAACCCGCCGAGGATTTGGGCGTGACCGTCGTTATCCGGTGACGAATGGTTGGAAAGCGGGTTATTAAGCGTCGCAAAAAGCTCATTAACGCACTGCTGTGTCATAGTTTGGAGTGATATCGCGTTACTCCAAACTACTGCATTAATTTAAAAGTGTTTCTTTAAAACTCAACTTCTTCTTTAAAACTCAACTCCCTTTCGGGGCTCCGCCCCCGGCCCCATGCAAGGAGAGGTTTCTCCTTACGATCCTCTCTTCTCGGCGCATCCGGCTTCATCCAGCCAACGGCAGTCATTATGCGGCACGCAAAACAATCCGCCCCGGAGCGACCTCTTAAAGCATCCATATTTTTTGCATCGCTCCGGGGCAAGGTTTTGCTCTAAAGGCCGCAGAATAACTTTGTTGTCTGGCGCCGCACGCACGCCGATTAAAGGAAAGTCCGCGAATCCGCATTTCAAATCAAGCAGTGCTAGTTTTAAAGCCAAATGTGCTATAGGGACATGAAATACAAAATCGGGTATGTGGTTTGATAAGCGCGATGGCAGCAGTCATGGTTTTGCGCCTTTGAGCTCGCCATGCCGCCGTAAAGGGGATAAATCCCCTTTGGGAGGCATTGGATCTAGATATTTAAAACGCTGCTTTCTAACTAATTGCAGATGGAGAAGCGTTAGCGGTTCCCTCTGATAATTGAGCGTTTTCCTCTACTGTGCGCATACGGTTAGCGCGTTTGAATGTACCCATGTCATTAAAGCGAATTCCATGACGACGTAATACCTCCAACGATTCGTCGGCACCTAAATGACGAATATAAAACGCATCACGTACAACAAAATGATGAATAGCGTGAGTATTGCCAAAATTAAAGCAGAATAATTGCATCGGTAATAAATACCATTTATTCATCACTTGGCATTGCTCATGAATAATCCCAGGAGTGTTATCGCCGTAGTAATGCATGTTTGATGAAATAAAGTGCAGACAAAAAGTACGTAAAACGTTTGGTGCAATCAAAATAACGACCATCGCCGTTACCCAGCCTTCTTGAGCCAGCAACCACTGCGGCCAGTCAATACTAGCGCCTAATAAAAAGGCGATGCCATTTGCTAGGTGGAATAACACAAAACCATGCCAAATGCCGTAAATAATAGTGCCTACTGGTGTGAAACTTAACGCTGCAATGATGCGCAGATTTTTTAAATCTTTGCGGTCTACTTTGCCTTGCTTTAGCAATTTACGTGGTTCTTTAAAATATTTACCAGCACGAAGGTAAAACGCAAACATGTTATCGCCGACCATGATAAAGCGTCGCCAGCCCCATTTTTCGCCGTTGGTAATCCCACGTTCTTCGAGGTCGGTTTCAGTGCCAGAAACTTTGTGGTGATGCAGGTGCACATGACGGCGTACCCAAGGGTTTTGAGTTAGCGGGCGAGCTAAGTACACGCCCGCCATCATAATGTGGTGCCAAAAAGGTTGTTTGCGGAAATACATGTAGTGAATTAAGTCATGCTCTAACTCATGTAACAGCGATGTCCAGAAAGCGCTGAGTACAATTACAACCCAAGCAGGCATAATGCCTTCGAACCAGAGCCAGCCGTTCACCGCCATACCGGCCAAACTGACTAAAAAAATGGTCATACCGACGGCGTCTTGGTGCTTCATTAAAAAAGGATGACGAGCGCGTACTTTATCGCTCACAGCCATGAGCTCGCTTTGGATTGCGCGGTCTTTGGCGCGTAAGCGTTTAAAATCTTGCTCGTTGTTTTTATCATTATGTGTCGCAGTCATACTATATACTCCTAATTCATAAGCGGGCGATGTACACATGCCGCTCTGGGATTCAAACACTATACTCAGATGCCAGCGAGCAAACTCTGCCGTAACTGCCAACCTGTTGACCGGAGACGCCAATGTCGGATCAATCTAAGCCTGAACCGATAGCGACCGACAAACCTTCGCTAGAACAACCCAAAGCGGTGGCCATGTTTTTACGACCGCTGGCTAGCCTGTTGCGACAGCAAGGCATTGAGCCAGGGGCACTGTTTCGCGAGCATGGTTTATCTCTGGACGATACGAATAACCCAGAAAGCCAAGTCAATGTCACGGACACCTCGAATTTATTGTCTGCTGCGGAAGACTTACTGCAAGACCCTTCGCTCGGCATCAACATGGCGCGTCAGAGTGAATATTCGGTCTTTGGCGGTTTAGGTTTGGCTTTGTCGGCCGGTGGAAGTTTACTCAGTGTTTTACAGCGTATGACACGATTTCAACGCTTGATCAGTAATGCAGTGCGTGCTGAATTGGTTATAGGTGACGATAATGTAAGTATTCACTTTCATCCAAATGCAGGGCACACGCCGCACCCGCAAGGTATGCAGTATGTGATGGCGAACTTAGTTCGGTTAGTACGCATCCGTTTGGATTCGACGTTAAACCCGCTGCAAGTTTTGGTCGCACACGAGAATGCCGCGTATTGTGCGCGCATGGCACGTTACTTCCGAGTAGAGCCTGAGCAGGCAGATCATTACGCCATTGTGTTTGCTCGTGACGCTGCCAATTCACAATTACACTCCAGTGATTCACAGCTGGCGGCCATGTTAGATGCCACCTTAAACGAACGCTTAGCTGCCCAAGAAAAAGGCTCATTGGTGATTCAATTATCGCTTTGGCTGGAAGGGCAGTTGCCAGAAGGTGAGCCTTCGCTGGCGGATGCCGGTGCTCAGTTTCATATGAGTGTGCGTAGCTTGCAGCGACGTTTAAATGAAGAAGAGCTTACGTGGAAACAGTTGGTAGAGCGTACTCGGCGCACCTTAGTCGAGCGACATTTGAAAGTTCCCGGTACGACAGTAACGCAGTTGGCATTTTTATTGGGATTTTCTGACGTCAGCTCTTTTTCGCGGGCGTTTAAAAAATGGTATGGCGTATCCCCCAGTCAGTTTCGGGCGAACGCTGAATAGTTTGGATTAAGGCTGTGACCATAATCTCATAAGGTTGTGATACAACCCACTTAACCGGCGCACTTCTTGATCTTCTGCACCGCGATCGACTGTTAATACCTGAATTGATTGATCCAGCTCGAACAGCTGCTCACGTTTGTTAGCGTCAGGAACTAAACTTTGAATCCAGAAAAAAGCGGCAAAGCGCTTGCCTTTAGTGACCGGCTTTACCTCATGCAAGCTGGTGGACGGATAAAGAATTAAATCCCCTGAATTTAATTTTACTTCTTGCGCACCAAAAGGGGTTTCGATGGCCAGCTCGCCGCCTTCGTATTCATCACTATCGGATAAAAATAACGTCCCTGAAATATCAGTTCGTACGGTTGCGCCGTCGTCGCGTTTCATAATGCTGCTATCAATATGCAAGCCATAACTGCCACCGCCTTGATAACAATTAAAGCGTGGCGGGTAGAATTTTTCAGGCAAGGTGGCAGAAACAAATAATGGGTGCTGGCTAATCGCCTGCATCACAGCTTGGCTTAAGGAGCGGGCAACATAGGAGTTTTCATCCAGCTGTAAATTATCTTTTACATTACGTGCTAACGCACCGGCGGTACGTTTTCCGTCTAACCATTCGGCATTTTTTAAATGTTGGCGGAGTTGTAAAACGCTGTCTTTAGCCAGTAAGTTTTCAATAGGGAGCAGCATTATATATCTCCTAAATGGTGAGCGCGTGAATGAATCGATGCCGGTGGATTCACCAAAATAGCAGGTGTGATATTTTGAATATTTGCACAACCGCATAGCGCCATACTGACTTCGATCTCTTCTTTTAATATTTTTAGGCAATGTGCCACGCCCAATGCACCTGCAACGGCAAGCCCCCACATCTGCGGGCGACCAATACACACCGCATTGGCACCTAACGCTAATGCTTTAATTACATCCGTACCGCGTCGGATACCACTATCAAGCAGTAAGGGAACATCCTTGCCCACTGCTTGGCGAATCGCCGGTAATAAGTCAATGGAGGCGGGCAGTGTATCTAGTGTGCGGCCGCCATGATTCGAAATAATTAAACCATTAAAACCTAATTGAATTAATTGTTTGGCATCTGCTGGGTGCGACACACCCTTTGCGAGTAAGGGGAGTGATGTTTGTTGTCGAAGCCAATGCAAATCTTCCATATTGGGTGCATCCGCCATAAACCCCTTGAGAACAATACTATCCCCCGGATTTAATTCACGGGCGGGTGCTTGGGGTAAGCCCATCAAATTGACTTCATTGATTGAATCGGGCAATCGAAAGCCAGCACGTTGCGCGCGATTTCTTAGCCCGTTAACCGGCGCATCAAGGGTAATAACGATGGCTTCACATCCAGCGTCTTCAGCTTGTTTAATCAGTGCTAAATTCGCCTCTCTGTGAGGCTGCCAGTACAGTTGAAACCAGCTGCGTTCAGCGGTTTTTGCTATCTGCGCCAAAGGCGTATTACTTAACGTGCTAATAATCATTGGCGTGCTCATCGCCCGTGCGGCTTCGGCGGTAGCAAGTTCACCCCGTGGATGTACCAGTTGCTGGTGGGCAACGGGTGACAATAATAATGGGTGCGTTAACGTGCGGCCAAACAGCTCTGTATAAGTGCTGGCATTGCCGTTATCCGAGCAGGGATCAGAGGACAAATTAGAAATAATTCGATTGTAGAGTTTTAACTGATCAAAGACGGAGCGGTTTTCTGAAAGTGTACTGTCATCGGCAACGCCACCATTAATATATTCGAGAATGTCACGGCGAATAAAATCTGCCGCGACGCGCTCATAATCACCCAGGCTCACAATATCGGATGGGATGTGGCTTAGCGCCTGAGTTTGAATATGCGTCATTTGTTATTCCAAAAAAGCCGGAGCATGGCTCCGGCTATTAATCTGATATAGCGTGTTTACATTGATCGTTGGCTGTTCATGCCTGTCATTTCATAACCACCGGTTATTTGATAGCTACCGAATGACAAGCAGTTTCACTAACGAATCATCACGACTAGGTTATCAGAATTCGTACGCTAAGCTCAGCTGTGCGTTACGTGCATCGCCAATGTAGGCGAATGAACCACTGCGGTAAGCGGTTAAGTAGTAATCACGATCGGTAATGTTACCTACGTTTAAACGAGCATTTAGCTGGTCGTTAAAGTCGTAAGTCGCGAATGCATCAATCACAGTGTAAGCCGGTACACGAATGTCTTCGCTTGCAGCAGCGTCAGGCTGGCCAACATGAACTTCGCTTGAGTGATTGGCACTAGAGCCAAACGCAAGTTTGTCCGTTAGTTGGTAGCGTAATTGAGCAAAGGCAGAGCGATTTGCAAAGTTTGCTAGGCGTCCGCCTTCATCTTCTTCATCCGCACTTTCTAGGATTTCAGACTTCATTAAGGCAAAGCCAAGCTGAGTGCTTAAGCGATCATTGATGTTACCGACAAGAGAGAACTCAGCACCCTGAACACGGTTTTTACCGGTGTTGTAAGTACCTTCGGTATCGTAATCCGTCCCTTCCATCACGTTGTCTTTAGTGATGCGGAAGATCGCGGCGGTGGCCAATAGCTTCTCATCCATGATGTTCCACTTGGTACCCAACTCAATGTTTTGAACGTCTTCTGGCTTGGCTTTATTAACGTTCTCAGCGCTTGAACATAAGCCGCCGTAACCACAGTTACCGCCTACGTCAGATTCACCACCATTAATGTTGGTAGAGGTGCTGTACGTTAAGTACACGTTGCCGTTGTCAGTGATGTCATAGACTGCACCGATGTGGCCGTTCCACAGAGTGTCATCGTATTCGAAATCAGTGGTTGTGCCATCACGACCAGTGACTGCGTTGCTGTAGTCAAAAGTATCGGCTCGTACACCGGCAAATAGACTGAAGCTTTCTGTAATATCAATGGTGTCCATCGCGTAGAGAGACAGAGTGTCGATTTTATAGTCAGCATCAACAATGTTTTTAGTAATCTGTCGATCCATTAAACCACCGGTATCCCCAACAACACTGCCGTCAGGATTAATAATACAGTAGCCTTCAGAAACACCACCACGGCCTGCATAAGTACAGTTAGACGCGCCAGCATTGTCAACGTTATATGTTCCGTTAACGACGTTGTGTTGAGAGTATTCCGCACCAATGACAAATTGGTTGTTCATGCCCGCTAACTCAGTATCAAAGAAGACATTGAGTTGATTAACCAGGTACTCAACTTCTTGCCAGCCTTGGTGTGTACTTAAGCGAATTGTGTCGTATTCACCATTTGGATCGGTTGCATCAGTCGTTGTGCCGCTTGCGCCTGTCACAACATAGCCATTGTTGGTGGTGCCGTAACGCAGTGAGTTCTCAAGACGCATGGCATCAGACACTTCGAATGCTGCGCGAAAGGTCAGGCTATCGACGCGAGATTTAACGAAATCTTTATCTTGCACGTACGCCGGAATATCTTCGTAAACTCTACCGGTATCACGGTTCACAAAGCTGCCTAGATCAGTACGATCAAACGCATCCATGTGGTAGTAGTCAGCGCTTAGATCTAATTTGTCAGTGGCTGCCCACGTGGTAGACAGTGCTAGACCGTTTCGCTCACGGGTATTGTCGTCACGGTTAGGAACGTTTTCTGCGTTATGCAGCACGTTTGCACGAACCGCCACGTCATCAGTTAGGCCAACGTTTGAATCCAGCGTCACACGGCGGTAATCGTCTGTACCAATACCGGCTTCAACTTTGTTGAAGTCGTATTCAGTGCTTGCTTGTTTGGTGATGCTGTTAACGGCACCACCAGATGAGCCTCGGCCAGCAAAGGTAGAGCTAGGGCCCTTGGTGATTTCAACTTGTTCAACCGCGAAACTTTCACGGGTCGTCATACCTGGATCACGTAAGCCATCGACGAACACGTCAGAACGAGCTTCGTGACCACGAATCACGTAACGGTCACCAAAGGCATTACCGTTTTCACCGGTACCCAAAGAAATACCCGGCTGTGCATCTAAAATCTCTTTAAGGTCGCTACGGCCAGATTCTTGAATTTGGGTTTGTGTTAAAACGGTGATCGTTTGTGGTGTTTCCGCGAGATCTTTTGTGTGGCGGTTGTCACCAGACACTTTTGCTTTATACGGCGCGCCTGGTTCTGCATACGGGTTGGTATCCAGCGTACGCTCTTCAACCTGCATTGTGTCGAGTACAATCGCTTCTTCTGCGAAAACAGGTGCAGCGGCTAAAAGCAGTGAAGGTAAACCAATAGTTAATGCTGTGGCTCCCGGTGCAAGACGGGATTTACGCAGGCTCAGTTTTTCTATGCCGGATTGGCCCGTTTTTTTTGTGTTGGTGTTCATAGTTATTCCCCAAACGAAGAGTTAGTTATTAGGCTGAATTCAATTGGCATAACCAGTGGCAACTGTTGTCGCGATGGAAAAAAATCATCGGGAACAGCAGGCAACGGTGATGCGTCTTTCAGCATCCGTAATGCAGCGTTATCAAGTAATGGGTGACCTGAACTTTCCTTAATGCCGCTCGAAAGTACGTCTCCCTGACGGCTCATCGTGAATGCAAGCTGGACAGTTCCCTGTTGCTTACTTTTTTTAGCGGCGGGTGGGTATGTCCTATGTTTGGACAGCCACTGATACAAATCGCGAATATAGCTTTTACTATTTCCACGTTTGCCGCCGCTGGATTGCTGCTCCGAACGTCCAGTGGCCTTGACCATAGCTGACGAAGCGGCTTGGTCTGGCTTGGGTTGTGGCAGCGTTTTTTCTATTGTTTCGGTCATTTCGGGAGGGGTTACTTCCGGTTGTTTTTCAACAACGGGATCTTCCGTTTGTTCAGGCTTAGGTGCCTGCTTGTATACAGGCTCCTGTGGTATTGGTTTCGATTTTGGTAATGGTGTGGGCGCTGGTTTAGGTGCTGGAGCAGGAGTAGGCTTCGGCTTATTTAATTGCGCTAGGCGCTCGCTAGCATCGGCATAAGCACCTAATTGCCCTAAGCCAACATGAGAGCCTGCATCACCATCAGAAAGAGCATCTCCGGAGGCTTCTATTGGCGACGAAAAAAACTGCCAAGCCACCGCGCCGTGCAGTGTCAGTGCACTCAGTAGAGCGATAAATAGCGTTCGAGCATTCATGCGCCGTCCTCCACCAAGATGGAGAGCGCAATATGTTTCAGTGGGCGTAATTCACTCAGCACACTTTCTAATTGCGCAGCGGTGACGCGTTCATCTACAACGAGAGTTAGTTCGACAGCAGTCAGTTCACCAGCAGCATTACTTTTTTCTGCCATTCCCTCTGTCATTCTCTCTGATGTCGAGATAACAGACAGTGCGTCTCCTACTTGTTCAGGTGTCATGGCTTTTTCATCCATCGACACCATGCCATCGGCATTGATTTCCACAAAGCGTTGCAAATTCGCTGGGGTTTCTAAATTAGTTAGCGTTGGTAATTCTATGCTGGCATTGGGCCGCTTCTGGATATGCCCAGCGACCATAAAAAAGATAAGAAGTAAAAAAACAATATTGATTAAAGGGATCATATTGTCGTCAGAACTTGAGTTTCTTTGTTTAGGTAAGACGCTCATTCGCTCAACTCCTGAGAGGCGAAAGGCTGGCCTAACGTAAACGTACGCACGCTAGCATTCAGCTGGTCGACGAGGCTTAAAACGCTTTTCACATTGGCGTTTTCTTCTGCACTAATCACGATCGCTTTATCACCAACGGTAGTAAGAACATCCTCAAAACTCTCTAGCGCAGGGCTAAGGCTGTCCTTGAGCACTCGAATATCTCCGTTGCTGTACACCAAAATTAAAGCGGGTAACTCATTACTGACAGTCGCAGATGCTTTAGCTGCAGGCAGTGGTAGTGCTTTCCATTGGCTAAAGGTTGAGGTCAGCATAAAAAACATCAGCAAAATAAAGACGACATCAATGAGTGCTGTGAGGCTGATTTTTTTGCCTTTGCGACCCTGAAGAACCGAATCCATTAAGCACGTACCGCTTGTAAACGGACGTCTTTGGTTTCGTGATTAGGAGTGTTGTTCAATAACGCTTCTGAGTCGCTCAGCATCTGAATGCTTAAAGATTCATGCTGACGTTCAAACAAGCTGTGAATCAGGGATACTGGAATAGCCACACCTAGGCCGACAGCCGTCGTGAGCAATGCTTGCCAGATACCACCAGAGAGAACCGCCGGATCAACTTGTGCACCGGCTGCTTCCATTGCTTTGAAGGCTTCAATCATGCCGAGCACGGTGCCAAATAAACCTAACAGCGGGGCAACGGTGGCAATCACTTCAAGCGGGCGTAAACCAAAAGACAAACGTTGAATTTGATTACGTAACTCACGCATTGTTTCGTTACGAGCATCTTCGTGAGAGTGAGCTTCCATCATTTGCCATGTACGGCGGATGTTGGCTACGCGTGGGTTGTGGCAGTGGCTTGCAATATCATTCAGAGCTTTGTCTTGCCCAGTTTGAAGAGCGTGTAAAAGTTGATCAGAGGGGGGGGCAGAAGCCAGTAGAGCCTGAGTCGAGCGGATCAGCCGCGCGATAACGAAGGTCGTTGCTACCAGTGAAAGTAAGATCAAAGCGGCGACAATGGGTCCGCCAATTAGGGTGATAAAGGAGTTTACATCCGACATAACAACAGCGCCCCATAGGTAATAGGGGTGCGATATTAATGTTTTTGATAATGATTCGCAATAGCCTTATCGATTAAGTTTTGATACTCCTGTAACTCGATTGCGCCCGTGTTCTTTGGATTGATACAAACAATCATCCGCGAGGCCTAGCAGTTTCTCTTCTTGGCCGGGGTGTACAGGTATCTCACAAGAGACACCGACACTGATGGTCATTATCTTTGAATGTTCGCCTTGAGTGACGGTGGTTTTTTCAAACGCGCGGCGTAGCATTTCGCCTACCTGACACGCGCGATCTTCTGTGGTTTTTGGGAACACAACGACAAACTCTTCACCACCATAGCGGGCGGCAAAGACACCAGGCATCGTGACCACTTTACGTATGATTTGTGCGGCACGAACTAAGCATAAATCGCCGAAGGCGTGGCCATGTTCATCATTGAGTTTCTTGAAAAAATCGATATCCACCATCATGACACTGATAGGGTGCTGGTCTTTGTAGGATTGCTGGTAGTGCTCACGATATACTTGATCGAAGTAGCGTCGGTTAAATAGCTTCGTCAGGCCATCAGTCACACTGAGTTCTTCAAGGCGGCGGTTGGCTTTTTCTAAGGCGGAAGTTCGCTCTTTCACCTTGTTGTCTAACTCCTTGTTCATTGCCATTTGCATATCAAGCAGCTTTGTTTGCGAGCCTATTCTTAATTCTTTTTCTTGGTTCATTTTGTCCGCAAAGGCAATAGATAACAGAGACAATTCGGCGATAAAGCCAATAGCAAATGCTTGGTTGCCGATTTCTGTGCTCGGCACTTTACCGGTCATATCGAGTAAGTACCATGCGATAAATATAAGGTGTGCAAACCAAGCGATCGTGAATAGTCGGGCCGATTTCATGCCCATTACCCAGCCTTTAATCCCTATGTATAAGGCACAAGCTACACCAAAGAGTGCAGCGGAATGCCCCAGTTTTACAATGATTCCATAAGGCACGGTAAAACTGGCTAGGCACATTACAATTAAGACGAACATTAATAGGTAGGCAACGGAGCGATCAAAAATCGACCCAAACTTTTGTAAATCAACGAACCTCAGCACAAAAGCCATGGCGGTGAGCTGCACAAAGGGCGCAAGAAACGCAATGACTTGATTATTAACGCCGGGCATATCGCCCCAGAAATATTGCTGCCCAAGACCAAAAAGTGTGGCCTGCATAAAGCCTGCACAGGCAAGGTAAATAATATATAAGAGGTAAGATGCCTCGCGCAGTGATAAATACAGGAAAAGGTTGTAAAGCACCATAATAAAAATGATGCCCAAAAAGCTGCCAGCCCAGAAAAAAATCAGTTTCTCTTCTTCGATGGCTTCATCATAGTTAATAAGATCCAGAGGAATAAGAAGCGGCCCCGGCGTCAAAATACGTATGTATACTTCTTGCTCTTCGGCGGTTGCAGCATCCAGAGGAAACCAGAATGTGCGTTCGTCGATAGGGCGAATATCAAAGGGACGCTGATCTCCAGCTTCAAAATGACGAATCATACGTCCGTGTTCAAACAGATAGAAATCCACATAATCGTGATGTGGGTAATTCAAGCGAATAATAGGTTGGCTAAATGACTCTGTAATGCCACTTAATCGGACTCGTGCCCACAGGGCGTTATCAGTTTGGCCTAAGTTATTACTGATGCTATCGCGATGGTGCCAGTCACTTTCAGGGCGCACGAGAATTTCATCCAGCGTTTCTCCATTGCGTTCAGAAACAAACTCAAGCAGCGGTAACAGGCTAACTTTTTTATCAGAGTAGTGAACCGTTTCAATCGCCGATGCATGAGTGGCGTAGAAGACTAACAATAAGATAGCGAATGAGATGAATGCCTGAATGACATGAACCATGAACGCTTTATCGTTGACATCTGATTCTGATCTCTTGTGTGTGTCAGCCATTCTGAAACCTATCACCTCTCACTCTTATATCTATTAAAACTAGTTCACGCTGAGTGATAGTCAAAGCGTTAACTGTTAGATTCTTTGAGAAATGCGACTTGGTTCCTGCCGTTACGTTTAGCAGTGTAAAGCAATGAGTCTGCGGCCTGTAATAGCTTCTCCCAGGCGGCTCTGTCGACGGGTTGATCGACCGTTAAGCCTATGCTCACCGTCATGATTTTTGCGGTATCGTCATCGCGTACAACGTACTCTGCAAAGGCTAGGCGCAAGGCTTCAGCCTTGTTCCGTGCTTGCTCTGAGGTCGCTCCGGGAAGGATGACCACAAACTCTTCTCCACCATAACGTGCAGCGATTGCTTGATCGTCGTTAATGGTCTCTTTTATTAATCGACCTGCTTGGATTAGGCATATATCTCCGAAGCGGTGCCCGTGTTCATCGTTGAGGTGTTTGAAGTGGTCAATATCTATCATTAAAACGGCCAGTGGCTCATTACGACGACAAGCACTTAAATACGCTTTTTCGTAACATTCATCAAAGTGGCGTCGATTTAACAAGCCTGTTAGCCCGTCGGTGGTACTTAAAATTTTAAGTCTACGATTCGCTTCCTCAAGCTGATTTGTACGTTGGCGCACCTTTTCTTCTAAATCAGCGTTCATCGCAATCTGTACGTCCATCAAGCGACTTTGACTGCGCAAACGAAGCTCCTTCTCATGATTTATACGATCAGCAAATGCGATAGAAAGAAGAGCCAGCTCCAGAGCAGAGCCTATCGCTAAGCTATGTTCGCCCAGTGAGCTCGCAGGAATAATGGAAGCCAGCTCGAGTAAGTACCAACCAATAAATATCAAATAGGTAAACCAAGCCATGGCGAATAAACGTGCGAACTTCACCCCCATTCGCCAGCCTTTTACACCAATGTATAAGCCGCAAAGCACACTGATGGCTGCAGTTACATTGACGATGGCAAGAAAACTCGCGTAATCCATAAATGGCGAGCCAATCACAAGCGCTATTGAATACACCAACAAACAGGTACCTATGACGCGTTCAAAGCTACCAAAGTTTTTGTATAAACGAATAAATCGAATCACAAATAACACAGCGGTTGCTTGCATCAGAGCGGTAGAGAGTGCAACCGCAAAATTATTCTCAATCGGTGAGTTCGTCGGCCATAGAAACTGAAAGCCTATGCCCTGCAACGTGGCCTGATGAAACGCGACAGCCACCATGTACGTGAGGTAATAAAGATAAGCACTGTCACGGAGTGAGCCAAGAATAAACGCGTTGTAGGCGAACATGATTATTAAAATGCCAAAGTACGCCCCTAGACTCATGTACAAATTTCGATCTTGAATCGTGGCTTCTGCGTCAGTCATTAGACTGAAAGGAATAAGTAGCGGGCCTTCCGTGCGTATATGCACATAGATTTCAGCTTCCCCAATATTTTGAATAGCATCCAGTGGGAAGGTAAAGGTACGAGAATTAATTGGCCGGGTCTCAAAATCCATCTGATCGCCTGTATGAAAACTCGTCAGAACTTTGTTGTCCGAGACTAAATACAAATCAATATAATCGTAATGAGGGTAATCTAAGCGAAGTACCATAGGGCCTTGGCTGGATTCATCACCGATGATATCCAAATGAAACCACACACTATTGTGATCGCGGCCCAAGCTTCGTGTCGATGAGGGGGTAACATGCCACTCAGAAGCGTCCACCCCCATCACATCGGAGAGGGTGCTTTGAGTCGGGGCTGGTAAATACTGCATTTTTCCACCCAGTTGCATTTCGTCAGCAACAGCGCTCAGGTGAACGGCCTCGGCATGAGCCGCTGGGCTAAAAATCATCGCCAAAATCAAAGCAAGCAGAGAGCAGAGAGTTGCGCTCAATGACGTTGCTTGTTTGGTTCTTAGTTCTGGCACTCTGATGTGCTCCGTTAAATGGCCGTGCGGTAATAACGCTGTCTGATCACCTTAGTGAGCCATGAGTTTTGTCCGCGAATTAACTAATAAATTAGCGGATGTACGGTGAGCAGTTATTTAAACAGATCACACTCTTGCAATAACACGCCCAGATTTACCGAATACTGACAGGAAAGACATGTGTAGGACGTAATCACTGTTTTTTTATGTGAACCAGAAAATATCGGGCAGATTGCGCTGAAATGCTCCGCTAATTGACCTGATCTCTATGGTTGATCTCTAGGGGTGATCTCAAAGGTTGAGCTTTAAAGCTGATACTTAAGAATAGACGCGATTGTTTAAAACGACAGTGGAATAGCTAGGGCACCTCTAAATGTCAGGTTTTGTCAGTCCTCAGCCGAAAGGGTGATGAGTCGCGCCCGCTTTTGCAGTAGTGTGCGGCACACATCTTACGCAAGGAAACTCCAGACATGACAACAATCAAAAAAAGCAAAGCGGGCATGGTTGCAGCAATCGTAGTAGCTCTCGCCATGCCAGTTACCGTAGGTATCGTTGCTACAACCGCCAGTGTAAAAGCTGAAGCGGCAGATTTTACCGGCAAGATAAAACGCATCAAAATTAAAAAGCGACGTGTGGGTTCAGGGTTTAAAGTTGTCGCTATGGTTCAAGGTGATGGCGCAGGGCAGGTAGTCAGTGCTGAAGCGCTGCTTGATGGCCAGAAAGTACCAGCGGGCTTAGATCCTGTTGAAAACTCATCGACCAAAAATACCCGTTTAGTGGGCACACTCTCTGACAACGTCACGTTAGAAAAAGAAGTCGGCCTACTCGTTACATTGTTCGATATCGATGGCGGTGTGCTTTTACAAAGCCGTGAAACAGTGGAAGTCGAATTTGCCCCTGAAGCCATCTTCTATTCGCTGACCATAAAAAGCCGCTTAACCGCAGAGCCTGTGGCTAACGTCATTATGGCAGCGCCATCGAAAGAAACACTCCTAGAACTTGCCTCACTAAGCGATCAAAACAAAGGCTACTACACCGAAGCCGAAGCCGAAGCACTGAATGCTGACGAAGCTGCTGCCTTAACCCCAGAAAAATACACCATTGCTGGTGGTGCGTTCTCAGCGCAAGGTAACTTATTAAATGTGGTAACCGAAAAAGGCCGCCTATTTAACTTTACCGGTGTGACACCTGAAAAGCTAGAAAGCTTTAGCCTAAAAAGTGATTGGTACACCTCATGGGAAAACCCAATATTTGAAGGAGAGACACAAACCGCTGTGAATGCGATGTTTGAGTGATTGGCAGTGGTAGAAAATCAGATAGCTCGTTCAAGTAACTAATATATTGCCTTTTGGTGATTCTGGGTCGAATCTTTATAAAAGCAACTTATTTGTTTCTTTTTTATAATAAAGCAACTAATATGTTTCTTTTAGATAGAAAGCAACTTATGTGTTTACTTAAATGAACGATCTACTTCAACAGATAAAAAAGCGGCGACTGGCACTCGGTCTTAAACAGAGCGATTTGATGCTGCGTGTCGGTATATCCCGTCAGCAGTATCAGCGCCTTGAATCCAAAGGAAATCCAAGGCTGGATACCCTGGAATTGTTAGCGAAAGGCTTGAATAGCGAACTTATGCTTATTCCCAAAGACAAGCTCAGTGCAGTGATGGTCGTGTTGGCCGAACTGGAGCAAGAGTCTAAACAAAGCACTGAAGCCAACGGCCAACAATCGTCAAACTCCACAAAAGAAAATGCGAAAAAAAGTCTTTCAGACGATCCGTGGCAGGATTTACTCGGAGATGAATCATGATTAATGAGTAATAGCCGTGAAGAAGACATCAATGTACTCAAGCTGAATTTAAACACGGGTAATTGTCAGCTCAAGTTTCAGCGAAAATGATTAACCTTATTCCGCTAATCCAGCAGCGACATCTCTAAATGATTGCAGAGCTGCTTCTAAGTGATCAATGATCTCTTGCTGCAGTATTGCTGGTGACGGTAGGTTGTCTAAATTATCTAAGCTATCGTCTTTTAGCCAGAAAATATCTAAGCTGGCCTTATCCCTCTTGATCAAGTCTGCATATTTATAAAACTTGAAACGTTCAGATTCTTTTCGACGCTTTGCGTGGTAACAATCAATAAAATCACTCAAATCAGTAAGGGCAAGTGGTCGCTGTTTAAGGGTGAAATGCTTGTTGGTACGCAAGTCGTAAAACCAAATGCCTTTGGTGTGTACTTTGCCATCACGCGGGGCGGCGTCAAAAAATACCACATTAGCTTTTACCCCGTTGGCGTAAAATATGCCGGTGGGTAAGCGTAAAATGGTATGCACATTACAGGTTTCCAGCCACTTGCGGCGAATGCGTTCGCCCACGCCACCTTCAAACAATACATTGTCGGGTAATACCACGGCGGCCTTGCCCGTGTCTTTTAGCATGGTAACAATATGCTGTAAAAAATTGAGCTGTTTGTTGGTGGTAGTAGCCCAAAAATCCTGGCGTTCGTAGGTGAGTGAATCTTTGTCCTCTACGCCTTCTTCATTAGTAATCGTCATGCTGCTTTTTTTGCCAAAGGGTGGGTTGGCCAGCACGTAATCAACATATTCGGTCGGTTTATTCAGTAGGGCATCTGCGCGTTCCACCTTTGGTTCGCCGTCAATGCTACCTATGTTGTGCAAAAACAAGTTCATTAAGCACATACGGCGGGTAGAGGGCACGATCTCGTTGCCGTGAAAGGATTTATCGCGTAAAAATTCTTTTTGTGCTTTATTCAGTTTGTTGTTTTCTGAAATCCACTTGTAAGCACTTAAAAAGAAGCCGCCCGTACCGCAGGCAGGGTCGGCGATGGTTTTCATCGGCTCTGGGCGCACACAGGCCAGCATGGCATCAATCAAGGGGCGAGGGGTAAAGTATTGGCCCGCACCGCTTTTGGCGTCTTCGGCGTTTTTCTGTAATAAGCCTTCGTATAAATCACCTTTGGTGTCGGCGTCGAGGCTGATCCAGTTTTCTTCGTCGATCATTTTAATAATGCGTGCAAGCTTTGCCGGGTCGGGGATTTTATTCTCCGCCTTATGAAAAATCGCCCCTAACATGCCGTCGGTTTTAGCCAGCGACTTTAAGGCTTTGCGGTAATGCTCTTCGAGCTTTTCACCGGTTTTATTCGCTAACGTGGGCCAAGCGTAAGATTGAACGACATTGGTGGTACGGCTGTAAGGGGGCTGGGAATACTCGTGGGCCATTTTCAAAAACAGTAAATAGGTGAGCTGCTCTAAATAGTCACCATAACCTACGCCATCGTCACGAAGGGTGTGGCAGTAGTTCCACACTTTTTGTACCAGACTTGCTGCGTTCATTATTTCTGTTCCAGATTGCGGTCACTAGGAGTGTGGTCCACATATTTCTTTTGGGCTGCATCTATCGCACGCTGCAAACGCTCGTGTAGCAGTTGTCGTTCGGGTAATACCGTTAAGTATTCCGCCACATGGATGCCGGTAGCATCCAGTTGCAGTAGTTCTACCTGTTCTTGTCGGTTCTCGGCACACAATATGATGCCTAGCGGTGGCTCTTCACCGGCTTGGCGCTCGTGTTTGTCCAGCCAGCGCAAATACAGTTCCATTTGGCCTTTGTAGTGGGCTTTAAAGGCACCCAATTTAAGGTCGATGGCTACCAGCTGTTTAAGGCGGCGGTTGTAAAACAATAAATCGATGTAAAAATCTTCATCATCGATTTGAATGCGTTTTTGCCGGGCGATGAAGGTAAAGCCCGCGCCCAGTTCCAGTAGAAAGCTTTCGAGGTCGCGCAGGATAGCGTCTTCCAAATCTTTTTCAAGGTAATGATCAGTTAGGTCTAAAAAATCCAGTACATAAGGGTCTTTTAGTACCATATTGCTGGATAGCTGGTCTTTTTCCGCGAGGGTCTTAAGTTCTTGCTGAATCAAGGTTTCGGGTTGTTTCGATAGCGCTGTACGCTGGTATAGCATGGAATTAATACGGCTGGTCAGTTCGCGGACGCTCCAGCGCTCTATTCGGCACATTTGGGCGTAAAACTCCCGCTGTAGCGGGTCGTTCATGGTAATTAGCTGCTTAAAGTGGCTCCAGCTCAATTGTGCAGACAGTGTGTGCTCAATCTCCAGCTGGGGGAAGGTCTCATAGAACTGCAGCATGTAAGCTACGTTTCGGCTGCTCCAGCCTCGACCAAATTCCTGGGTTAGCTCCTTGGCCAGTGTGGATATGATTTGTTTGCCGTATTCAGCCCGTTCGCCGCCTAACACTTCTTGGTGGATGCGTTGGCCTATTTGCCAGTAGAGGTGGGTTAGTGTTGCGTTTACGGCAACGGTGGCTTGTTGTTTGGCTTCTTTGACTAAGGAGCGAATTTCACTAAAGAGCACTAGGTTAGGATATGTAGTTTTTTCTTTCATTGTATGTCACCCAAAAGTATATCGATCCACGGATGAATATCTCGGTCTTTGTCGTTTCGAAGCTTGTAGCGCACAAAACCAATATATGAAGCAGGGTTCTTTGGGTTAAGCCATTGTTTTAGTTTTATCAGTTCATTCTGAAAGTTGTGGTCAGCTTCTGGATTTTCATTTAGTTTTTCTAGAAACCAGTGTTTAGCATCTCTTAGTGTCGGATTTACTAGGTTCCAGCATGATCGCCTGCCTTCATTTAAACCTCTTTGATCTAAATGTAAAAGTCTTATGGAAAAGCGAACTTTAATATCTTCTTCAGCTCCTTTCTCAAATCTTGAAAAAGGCTTGCCGTTTGAATCATAGGAAATTAGTTGCCAGTCAAGTGCCTTACACGGATCTAGCAATACAGGTATTTCAAAGCGTTCATTTTGAGCGTTGTATGCTCGTCTCTCCTCCCGTACTAATGGGAAATAATTCCATTTTCCACCACTCGTACCTTCTAGGTCTTTACGGTATTCATTGCAATGGTCGCAAGAGTAGCGAAAATTATCGAGGGAGAATGTTTTCCATATATATCCGTTGTGGACTGGTTCTATATCTGTAGTGTCAATACGTAGGCCGTCTTCGTGGAGGCGGCCGGTTTTTACTGTACCCTTGGGGCGATAGTGATCTACGGCATTATCACTGCGATTAATAGTGCTTTCACAGTACCAGCAGCGTCTATGGGAAGCGTTGGATAGGCAAGTTTTTAAGTCTCTCCAAACCTGGCTAAGCTGGTCAGCAGTGCGTTCCTCAGCTAAAAGCTTCCTGCTTGCTTCAGTGGCCCGCTCTTCCCAGTTATCGGGTATATCTAAGAATGTATTATCTATATACCTCATCCGTTTTTCTCCGCGAGAACTGCAGCAACAGCTTCACGTGCTACTCGCTCGCGTTCACCAGAGCTTAAAGTTAAAGCGTGCTTAATTAAGTTTTGATAATTACTTTCATCAAATTGGAGGGATAATAGCTCTGTTCGGATTTCCAGATAACGCTGGTAGTCATCATCTCGTTGATTTAATTTAAATCGATCTTTATCTAGCCAGTCTTGAATAATCGTAAAACGTATTTCTTGAAATGGTGTCCGTTCTTTTATGCTTGCTAACACGCGATATATTTCAAGACGTCTTTGTGTGCGTGAATCAACGGAAGAAGGGAGCCCGAACATGTCACTAGTTACAATGCCTGTGTAGCCCATTCCACGTGGATCAAATTCTGGCAAATGCGAAGAAATTGTCAAGTACTCTGGGTCACGATACAAAATTTGTATTTGCTCACGCGCTAACTCTGCAACAGCCAAGGGGTTATGGGTATTTAGAGCAATATGACTGGAGCCGCCGCCTTGACCGGAGTCAACAAACATTTTTAGATATTTAAAATAATCAACACTCCACTGTGGGTTTAAATGAGTATCGGGCTCATCTAACAAAAACAAACCTTCTTCCTCTGCCGTAAAGCGCAGTAAGCCTAAAACTGTAAGCAATTGCTGCTCACCTTCACTTAATTCTTTGAATACCACAGTGCCATCATTGTTTTTGAGTTTAACGCGAATTCTTACTTCGCTGATTAACTCAGAAACATAGGTGCTTTCTAGATCCCGAAAGAATTCCCTAGGTGCTTTATCACCCACCAGTTTTTTAAGGGATGCTAAGTCTTTTACATAAAGGTAAAGGTACTCAAGGTTGGTAGTGTTCCAAAGACTGGTTTTTGTACGGCGTTTTATGCGGATTGGGGCGAGTGCAACCTCATACAGGCGCGATAAAAAGTCTTTAACAACACCACGTGAATTCCAGAATCGTTCGTCGCCATCATCAGCATTAGATTTCCAAGATGGCTGATTTAAAACAAACAGAACAGAGTCAATGCCTACATCTGTATCAATGCCAAAGTGATCTTCAAGAAAGTTTTTGACAAACGCTTCTTCATTTAACATAAATGCTAACAGTGCAAACTGGCTGTGTACTGGGCGAGCATAAAACAACTGCCGTAATCCAGGGTCAACACCATTTCTAAGGTCTTTGTCATAGCGTTCTAAATATGGCCGGAATACTTCGTACATGCGGTCGCTATGACCGGAGTAATAACCAAAAATATATTTAGGGATAAATTCATCTTGGCGTTTTTTGAGTTCCGAAAACTTTATTGGGTGTAATGTACCGGGGTCAGCTTCTGCTTGTGGCAATAAATCTTTCTGAACGGTAGGTTGATCGCTTTCTTTTGGGTTTAGTTCGCGGTAACTGACTTCATAAACGCCGCCTGTTCTGTCAGGGTCGGCATTGATTTCTATTTCTTTATCGTGGCAAAAGTAACGCACTATATAGGCGAAGCTGGGTTTGTCTTTATTGTTCCATTGGTCTTTGCCCATAATTAAATCGCGAAACAGGGTGGCCAAGGCCTCTAGTACATTGGACTTCCCCGTGCCATTCCAGCCGATAACCACGGTAATCCATTCGTCTTCATCAAAGTCGATGCACACGTTTTTTAGGTTTTTAAATCGTTGTTTGTCCCCTTCTTTTTCGGAGCCAATTTTTAAAGAAATCAAACGCATGGGTTTTACTCTTCCTTAAGTTTAATCATGTCAAAATCACCTTTGCGCTCAGTTATTAGCTTTTTATCTTTATCAAGGCGTCTAAGCTCGGCATAAAGCTCTTCTATGCGATCGGTTTCAGTGCCATCGGTTACACCGCATGCTCTAAAGGCCTCTTGGGCATCCATCCAATCGCCTTTGGCTTTTAATACTTCAAATAGAGTGTCCATTATGCTGGCCTTGTTATTGGCTTTTTTTTTAGTTCGTTTGGGTTTTGGGAGTTTGGCTTGCGCTAAGCGTTCAGTCTCTATTTTTTTTAGTAGTACGCTGGCCGGTTCGTCATTGGGGTTTTGTGGTACCAGCTTGCCGGAGAATGCGTCTTTTAGAATATTTTTGCGTTGAGCGTCAATGTGTTTTAACGATATTTCTATTTCTAAAGCTTTATTAGTAGTTTCATCAAATTGAGCGTTAAGGCTATCAATCATAGCTTTTTGCTCACTTTGTGGTGCGATAGGAATAGCTAGTGCGCGAATATGTCCTAGGTTAATCCTTGGCCTTCCAATACCTTTAATTAGAGATTTTGTTCTTTGGCGCGTGGATGGTGAATTCAAAAAACCAGCTAAAAGATAGGGGGATAACAATTCTTTATTTACTCTTATCCTTGCGCAATCGGCCTTAACAATTCCGGGAGCAACACCATCAGGAATGATACATGACCGAGGTAGAACTTCCCCCATCATAGCCACAACAACATCGTCAGCTTCAATTGAATGTTTTATTAGCGTTTCATAATGTTTGTCGGTGATGTGTGCCTTCTCATCATAAAAGACTCCATCACCGATGTTTTGAAGTCGAATTACTCGTGGCCCAGAGCCTACATAGTGAGATGATTTGAGGTTTGATCCAAAAGGTCCGTCTGTAATCCCTTTTGTTTCCAGAACACATTGATCAACACTCGCCCAAACCCACCCATCAGGCAATTCCTGTAATTCACTGGTGTCCGGTTGCACCGGTTCAGGATATTTTTTTTGCCAGTCTTTGGGCGGCGTTTTACCTTTTTCTTTAAACTCGGCCAGTTTTTGTTGTTCCCAGCGCTGGCGGCGTTCGGTGAGGATGCGTTGCAGCAGTTGTTCGCCGGTTTCTGTTACTGGGTTTTGTTGGCGCCATTCGGCGGTGAGGCTGCCTTCTACGGCGCTTTTTAGTAGCGATTGACGGTATTGGGTGAGTTTGGTTTGTGCAGCTTTGAGTTCGGCTACGCCGTTATCGAGATCGGAGAGGAGTTCTTCGAGTTTTTCTACGATTCGGTTTTGTTCGTTATATGGTGCCAAATCAACGTGTACGATCTTTAAATTTTCTTGTGTGATTTGAGGCTGAGCGGTTCCAGTAATTACATCAGCAAGACCTCGGTTAATTAAAAAATATTTCAAATAACCTATCCTACAGGCGTCAACTGCAAGATTATCAAGGGTCATTGCATTTCCATTGATATATGAAAATGAACCGGAAACGTGGATGTTCCCACAAGAAGCGCCTCGACAGGTAATCATTAGTGTAGGTTCTTCATGTGTATATTCGTCATAAAAACCAATGACACCATTTGCACCGTAGACTGTATAACCAGAAGGTAATAAATCTTGTTTAGAAATTGTTTTCCATTGTTTAGGCGTGCATAGCTCAAACAAATTGGCACTAGCCCAACCATCCGGCAACGGATTTAATTCACTCACGCCACCAACTCCCGATTTAATTCATTCATCATCGTATCTAATTCACTCTCAAATAAGCCCCAGACTTTTTGCAGGCCGCCTTTGTCAGAAAAGGGGCTGTAGTCAAAGTCGTCGCGGGTTATACCGGCGCTGGTGGCAATATGGTCTTTTATCATGCGCAGCCATTCGGTTTGTTCTGTGGTAAAGCTTGTGGCGCGCTGGGCGTTGTGGCGGAATATCCATTTTTTAAATTTGCTGTCTACTTGCTCGGCAAAGGGCTTTAGCTCTTGTTCTAAGCCGATGGCAAATTTTACCAGGGCGATAATATCGCACAGCTGGCGTTTTTGGTTTTGGCCTTTCGTCGCGGTGGGCTGAATACGGCTGTAGGCGCTCCAGAGTTTTTCGGTGGTTAATAACAGCGGTGGTTTTTGCAGTTGTTCGTGCAATTGCTCGATCATGGCGAAGGTGAGTGTGCGGCGCTGGTAGGGCTGCTGGTAAAAAAAGCTCAGGGCTTCAATGTCGTTTTTGTGTTGTTCGATAAATTCGCGAAAGCTGTGTACCAGTTGTTGTGCATTGGCGATGGCTTGCTCGCTAAAGTCTGAGACTAATAAGGTGTCGAGGTTGATATGGTCGATCACTTGTTCGCGTTCGCGGCGGGCGCTTTCGATGCTGTCTCGCAGTTTGGGGTTATCGAAAGGCGCACAGGCTTGGGCGACGAGTTGCTCGCGGGCGGTCTCGCGCTCTTGTTCGGTTAAGGTTTCTTCGCTGCGGGTAATGCCCGCAGCTTTGGTGTTGCTCAGGGCCTGCTGATTGATAACATCTGGGTCTATGGCTTTTAACAGGCTTTTGGCCAGTTGTTGTGCACTTTGGCCGGCTGTTTGTTCGATCTCGGTTAAGGCTTTTTTATCGGCTTGTTTGCTTAAGCGGGTTAGGCGGTTGGCCAGGCTTTGAATGGTGTCATTATCGCGGTGGCCCATGGCCACGCCTTGCAGTAAGTCTTTTAAGGGCAAGGTGGGGTTGCGTTCCAGCGGGCGGCTTTCGGTTTTTAGGGATTTTTCTACGCCCACGGCGTCGATTAATATAAAGCGGTCTTTGGCGCTGGTGGCACTTTGGCTGATGCGGTGCAGCTCTTCAAAGCTTAAGCTGCGCACGCCACGGCCTTTCATTTGTTCGTAGTAGCCTTTGCTGCGCACATCGCGCATAAACAATAAAACCTCCAGAGGTTTTACGTCGGTGCCGGTTGCAATCATATCGACGGTGACGGCCATGCGCGGGTTGTATTCGTTTCTAAAGTCGCTCAGTACGGCGTCTGGGTCTTTGGCGTTGTAGGTGACCTTTTGGCAAAAGTCGTTTCCCTGACCGTATTCTTCACGCACCATTTGAATAATGTCGTCGGCGTGGCTGTCGGTTTTGGCAAAAATTAAGGTTTTGGGTACTTCGTTGCGGCTGGGGAATATTTTGGTTTCTACCGCCGCTTTCATCGCTTTAATCACCTGGCGGATCTGGCTGGGGTTGACTACCGAGCGATCCAGCGCTTTGTTGTTGTAGTTTGTTTCTTCTTCGGTTTGATCCCAGCGTTTTTTTCGGGTGAGTCTGTCGCGGTGGTCTACCCATTCTTTGGCGTCTAGTTTGGCACCTACGCTGGTGATATCAGTTTCAATCTCGTAAACGTCGTAACCCACGTTTACGCCGTCGAGCACGGAATCTTCGTAGCTGTATTCGGCGACGACGTTTTCGTTAAAAAAGCCGTAGGTGCGCTTATCGGGTGTGGCGGTGAGGCCGATTAAAAAGGCGTCGAAGTAGTCGAGCACTTGTTTCCACAGGTTGTAAATGGAGCGGTGGCATTCGTCGATAACAATAAAGTCGAAGGTTTCTATCGGCACGGCGGAGTTGTATCGCACCAGTTTGTGCTGTTTTTGGTTTTGTTTGACTTCGTAGAGCGAGGTGTCTTCGGCACTTTCGTCAATGGGCTGGCCGCTTAAAATGGAGTACATACGTTGTATGGTGCAGATGCATACCTCGGCGGCGCTATCGATAGTGTTGCTGTTGAGCCTTTGTACAATATGGTTTTCGTGGAAGAAGGTTTGTTTGCCCTGGGGTTTAAAGGCGTGGAATTCCTGCTGTGCTTGTTTGCCCAGGTTGCGGGTATCGACCAAAAACAAAATACGTTTAGCGCCGCCGTGGTTGAGTAGCCGATAGGCGGCATTAATAGCGGTAAAGGTTTTACCGGCACCGGTGGCCATATGAATCAATGAGCGAGGGCGGTTGTCGGCCAGTGATTTTTCCAGCCCGTTAATGGCGGAGACCTGACAATCACGCAGGCCATCAACAGCCAGTGCGGGCATGTTGTTGTGCAGCTGGTAACGGGTGGATTCGGTCTGGCTGTACCATTGTTGCAGGGTTTCTGGCTTGAAAAAGTGAAAAATTTCACGGGAGCGTGGTGCTGGGTCGCGCAAATCAGTGAAGCGAATAATTAGCCCTGTGGCTTCAAACAAAAACGCGATGGGCTTTGCTTCTTTATTCCACTTGAGTTCGCTATTGGCATAGCGTGCAGTTTGTAGCTCTACGCCGGTGAGTATGGTTTGGTCTTTTTTTGCTTCAATTACACCGACAGGCTTGCGGTCTATATAGAGTAGATAATCGGCTGGCCCCGTTGCGGTTGGGTGTTCGCGCACGGCAATACCAAGGCCCGCGCCCAGGTTGATCTCGCGGTAGTTTTGAATGTGCCAGCCGGATTGTTCGAGTTTTTTATCGATGGTATCGCGGGCGAGCTGCTCGGGGGTTTGGTTAACCATTTAGATACTGCGCCCCTTATTCATTGCCAACCCTCGATGACCAGACCGTAGGCATAGCCCTAGGTTTGCTTCGTAGCGTTGTGATGATTCGTTCGTTACTCGTATCGGCATCCGTTCCGCAAGACCTGTAGGTTTATATCGTTTTTGAAATATATCATTTGCAGTACGAGCGAGAAAGCGGCGGGGTGTTATCGAAAAAAGCAATAAGGAGAGATTGCATTCAGTGTAGTGGTCAACTAAATCTGGTCACAAGTTAAGAGGCAAGTTTATATCTTGCCT